>Ga0172364_10000669_pt1 | contig 24977 bp, 24 predicted proteins | sample LakKivSesite10cm_FD_114545 | JGI IMG/M metagenome (GOLD analysis project Ga0172364, IMG submission 114545) | Sediment microbial communities from Lake Kivu, Rwanda - Sediment site 10cm | ecosystem: Environmental > Aquatic > Freshwater > Lake > Sediment | place: Rwanda: Western Province, Lake... | reverse complement strand
TGGGCGGTACTGGACTTGAACCAGTGACCTTCGGTATGTGAGACCGACGCTCTGACCAGCTGAGCTAACCGCCCCAAAGGGGGAGGAATCCCCCTTTTCTCCAAAAAGTTTGAACAAAACAATACTTTTTGGAGACCTTTAATCCCCCTCCCAACAGATAGTTGGTGGTTACTGGTTATGGCCGCCTGTATGGTTAATAGGCATAGCCATTGGTTTAAAAAATCAAACCATCAACACTTTAAAATCTTTTACAATTTCAATCTCCACCAGATAAAGATAACTGTGAGTACGCTCATTCCGGAAAGGCTGAGGACAATCCAGAATGCGTAGGGATGACTTTGTAATGGCAATCGCACATTCATCGAAAAGATGGAAACGACCATCGTCGGTACCATTAATAAAATCGTAATAATATTCAAAACCTTTATCAAGATATTCAGATTGTTGCTCACGATTGAGGCGCGTGCATCCATTAAACTGGCAAGAATTTCAGAGTAGTTTTGCGCCTGCTCATAACACTGGCTATTTTCAATTGTAATATCATCAAGTAATTCTAAAAGTTCCTGGTTCAATTCAAATTTTGTCGCGTTGTATTTTATTTTTTCAATTAACATACTGTTTGAGTGAATGGCATCAAGATAATAAACCAAACTTTTTTCCAGTGAAAACATACTTATCAAATAACGATTTTCCATTGAACGATTTATCTTCTGCTCTAACTCATCTGTAACCATATTAATTACCTTTAAATGGTCAACAAAGTGGTGTATTGAACGGTAAATCATCTTGAGTAATAATTCACTTAGGCTAGAGACATATAAAAAAAGTTTGCCATCAAATAAAGTAATATCTTCGGCTGAAACTATAATCAAAAAATTTTTAAATACAAAGATGCCAACTGTAGGAACTTTAAATAATAACTGGTCCCGTGCCTCATATTTTTTTGGTCTTTTCAAAATAATGGCAATATGTTCAGGCTCAAACTCTAACCGGGCAAGTTCATTGAGGTCGAGTGCAGAATGTAGAGTATGTTCATCAATTTTATAATTCTCAATAAGAAACTTCTTTTCGTTTTCGTCAGGATTTATGTAATAATGAATATGGGCAGTTTCTTTTTGGGTTTCTACAATTTTATTCTTAATGATTTCAAAATGTTTTAACAAGGTTCTTCCCGAACAACTCTTCTGCCTACAATGCGGTATCCTCCGGATAAAACAAGGTTAATTGCTGTAGTATATATTCTGTGTTCTTCTTTCAAGATTCTTTCGGCAAGGGTCTCTGGTGTATCGTTGTCCAAGACCGGAACAACTGCCTGAGTGAGTATTGGTCCGCAATCAACATCTTCAGTTACGAAATGGACTGTGCAACCAGAAAATTTAACACCATATTCAAGTGCCTTTTTTTGAACCTCAAGACCAGGGAATGAAGGTAATAATGCCGGATGAATATTCAAAATCCTGCCTGCAAAGGCAGTAAGCAAGGGTTTTTTGATGATGCGCATAAAACCGGCAAGACAGACGAGTTCAACATTATGCCCTTTTAGTACCCGCACATAGTTCTCTTCATATTCAGGCAAAAGCCAGGTTTTTTTAGGTCCAGGGTCAAGCCACAGGGCTTTGATATTGTGTTCTTTTGCAATCTCTAATGCCTGAGCATTCTGGTTGTCACTGATTACCACCACGAGATTTGCATGGCAGGTTCCATTCTCAATATTCTTTATGATTGCCTCAAGATTTGAACCCCGGCCTGAAGCAAGAACGGCAATATTTTTGTTCATAAAGCAATTTTATTCATTCAAAGGTAAAAGTCAATAGCTACAGAGTCAGCAGATGTTCTGCAGGATTGATATCATATTTTTGAGGGTACACTGCCTTTGCAATGTTGATTTTCATTTCCAGTCCCAGGTCAATGATTGGACCATTGGTTTTTTCTTTTCTAATGTTTAAAACAATCTTTATAATCGGTCTATCAATGTGTGCCGGATTCTGGCGCAGGACAACAGCAATCTCACCATTATCCAATTCCAGACAACTGCTCACCGGATGAAGTCCTAAGATCTGTATAAACACCTTGGTTAAAATTGGCTCAAAATAGGTATTAACATTTGACCATAGGACTCTTATTGCAACTGCGGGTAAATAGGGCAGGAGTTGATATGGGCGAGATGTGGTCATTGCGTCATAGGCATCACAGATGCGCACAATCTGCGCGTACAGAGTGGGTTGAATCTTTGGGTCTAATTTTTCAGGATAACCGGTTCCATTATAATTCCAGTGGTGTTGATATGCGGTCAGGAGTGAGGCAAAAGAGACATCATCCAACCCCCGTGTTTTTATAATTTCACTTACGCCAAATAGAGTATGGCGCTTCAATAATTCCCATTCTTCTTTTGTCAATGTGTCGGGTTTGTCTATTATTTGTTTTGAGATTGCCACCTTTCCAATATCATGAAGTAATCCGGCAGTTCCAAGTTTCACAAGGTTTTTCCTTTCTAAATCAAGACGTTGTCCCATTGCCAGGGAAAGCACGCCAACATTAAGTGAGTGATTATATGTATATTCATCAAAATTTTTAATAGTGGTAAGTGCGGTCAATCCGAATTCATCCTGGGAAAGACTATCAATCAATGTATATATTACTCTTCTAAAACTTCGTGTATCAACAGGTTGTCGATTCCAGAGGCTCTGTATTAAATTTTTTGTTACCTTCAATGCCTTGAAATAGGTTTTTTTAATCTGTTCACCATCCTTTAAAAACTCAGGCGCTATCTCTTCCTGTTCAGTTAAAAAATCAACCTGGATTGAACCAAATCCACCATAATTGTATTTTTGTATAAATATATCTTTATCATACTTAAAAAGTGCACAAAAATTCAAAATTTCATTTGATTTTAAACCAGATAGAAAGGTGATGGATTTTATCCAGAGTCTTTTCAGATTTTCCTCGATAAATTGAAGACTTGCATATCCCTCAATCTCAAAACGCATACGCACCTTATTAAAAAATATATAATCACGGTAGCGCAGAATTTCAATCTGATTACTTGTCTGAAAAAGATTATTTATATTTTGAAGAAATCTGTTTACGAGATTTACTACAACATCATTGTTAAAATCATAAACAAAGGTTGCTTTTATCAGGGCATATAGACTGGCAATAAAATCTTTACCGGGTTTATGCATAGTTATTCCCTTTTCAAATTTTTATCTATTAATCTTAAGGCATTTTCACATACTGCTCTGATATCTTCATTCCGTTTTTGGGTTCCTGTTTTGAGAATCTCAATTGCTTTATCAGTGTTCAGGTTTACCAACGCCTGGGCAGCGAGTTGCCGTTTAATCAGATATTTTTGTTTACCAAAGAAAATCCATTTAAAAAGAACTTGTTCTAAATGTTTGATGAGTCTATTATCTCGGTTCGCAACCAGACAATTGAAATAAGCTTTTTGCTCATTGTAATTCAATTTCAGAAAATTTCGATTCTTTATCGTTTTAATCAACCGTTGATATATTGTAGGATAACTTACTCGTTCAAGTGATTGAAGTGCCTTTATTCTTACATCTGCTTCAGGGTCATCAAGAAAATCGGCAATCATTTTTACTTCACCTAATTCAGTGAATGCATCAATTATTGCAATCCGCACTAAAGAAGAAGGATGCATCATCAGGGTTTTTAACTGGGGAATTACAGAGCGGTTTTTTATTATGCCAAGAATTGTAATTGCACTCGTCATAATTTTCAAATCCGGATTTTTTAAAAATTCCAATAAAGGACTCGGGTCACCTTGACAAATATATGCCAGTCGGTCCTGCAGGGTGCTTAACCGGCCTTGGTTTTTAATATTTTTTAAAATGGAAATAAAATGGGGAACAGATTTTTTTGAAAAGAAACCGACCAGGGCAATAAAATCATTAAAAGATTGGTCATCAAGGATATCGGGCAGTCCGGCAAAGCCTATAATCATTGCCTCATTTTCTATACGTGTGATGAGATTGATGTCTGCATAATTCCATAATTGGTTTACAATCAAACAGGCATTATAAAAATCACTGGAATTAATACTGAGTTCTAATATTTCAATTAGGGAATCAATAATTTCTTGAGACTGAATTTTTTTCAGCACATCTATCAAGGTAGAGACGATAATACCGATCGTGATTTGTTTTTCGTTTTCATCAATAACTGATTTTAATCTTCTCAGTTCTTCCGGGGTTATATCGGCAGAGATTTTATCAGTAAATTCTATTTTTTCTTTTGTCAAAACTCCTTTTACAGCCTCATCATAATTTATTTCCAATTTAGGCATCTGGGGTATAGAGTATACAAGTTTCTCTTCCTCTTCTTCAACTACATAAAAACTGATATGCGAAAAATCACATTCCCATAAATTTAAAGCAATATCTTGGTCTCGTTCAGAACGGCTTACAATCTCAAGAAAGATTAATATTTCATCGGAGGTTATACCTTCGGTAAATCTAATCTCTCTGATTCCATCACGAAATAATCTAAAGGCGATACTGATATCTTTTTCAGTTTCTTCGTAGATAACATTATTTTCATAACGGATCGAAAACCTTTCAATCTGGAGGATCAGTTGATAGTTGATTTTTAAATATTCTACAAGATTTTGGTGAAATTGGTTAAAAAAGTTTTTAAATGTGGGATGTGCTGTTTGATATATCTGTGCCGCCTTGATACTCTTGGCAAGGTCAATCGCGAGGTCTGCAATTTTAACTGGCATCATCTATAGTATAACTAACCACAAAACGTTGTCAAGAACCGTTGGGCAATAATAAGGGTGAAAAAAGAATTGAAGATAATCTAACTTTTTATTTACTACTTATAAAGTTTGTATCTGTATCTTGACTTATTGGAAATTTTATGTATAATTTCGTGGTTATGAAAAATTACTATGATGTAGTTGTTATAGGAGGCGGTCCAATAGGTTCGTATACCGCACAAAAACTTGCTCAAAAAGGTTTTAATGTCTGTATCCTTGAACAAAAAAAAGTAATTGGGAGTGGTGTTGTCTGCACCGGAATAATAAGTAAGGAATCATTTGAATGCTATGGATTACCTGACGAATCAATCCAGACCCGGATCAATTCCTTTTTATTTATCTCACCCAAAAATCAGGAATTGAAATACATCCATCCGGATACATTTGCCTATGTAGTAGATCGGGAAATATTTGATCGTAAATTATCGGAAAAAGCCCAAAATTCAGGGGTTAAATATCTTCTTGGTGTTCGTGTAAAATCTGTAGAAGAATTGGGCAAACACTACAAAGTTTGCGCCAATGGCAAATACTGGCAGGCAAAGTCAGTGGTTATTGCAACCGGCGTGGATTATAAATTACAAAAAAATCTTGAATTGGGAAAACCCCAACGATTTCTTTATGGCTCGCAGATTGAATTACCCATTGAAGCTGATAATACAAATATTGAAATTTATGTCAGTCAACATTATACCCCTGGCTCATTTGCCTGGATTGTTCCTTCGCATAAAAAAAGAGCACGGGTGGGGATGATTCTTGAAAAAAATGGCAGAGTCTATCTTGAAAGATTTATAAAAAATCGATTAAGAATAGACAATTACACTGATTTTGAACACCAGATAGCAGTCAAACCCATTGCCTATGGTCCGATTAAAAAAAGTGCGACTGGAAGAATAATTGTAGTGGGTGAGGCTGCAGGCCAGGTAAAAACAACAACCGGTGGTGGAATTTTTATGGGTTTATTGTGTGCTGATATTGCTGTGGAAAAATTGGGTAAAGCATTGAAGAAAGGGGTAGCCCTTGATGATTATGATATCACCTGGCGTACTGCCCTGTTGTCTGAATTAGAAATAGGCAAAAAGGTCCGTCAAGTAGCATCACGGCTGAATGACCGGGCAATAGAACGGTTGTTCACCTTTATTAAACACAACCAATTCTGGGTGAGTCTCCTCACCCCGAAGATTAATTTTGACTACCACTCAGACTTACTTTATTACTGTCTGAAGGGTTTTTCTTTTTTGCTTAAAAACCCTTGACACCCGAAAATTTTTACATATAATCATATACTATGAAAAAATTAACCAAAGATTATGATTTTATTGCCCGGATTCAGGAAATAAGTATGCAGAATATTGCTGATTGTTATCAATGTGGACGCTGTACTGCAGGCTGTCCATTTGCCGAATATATGGATGAACCGCCCAATCGTATAATCCGGTATATCCAGCTCGGGTCAAAAGAAGATATTCTTAAAGCGCAGAGCCCCTGGTTCTGTGCCGCCTGCCTTGTCTGTGAAACAAGATGCCCGCGTGGTGTAGATATCCCCAGGATTATGGAGGCAGTGCGGACAATACATCTGCGTGCTAAGGAACAGATTCTTGATATTGATAAGATAGATAAAGAAATACTTCAGGATGCTCATCCTCTTGTTTTAATGAGTGTATTATATAAATATTCTTTCTGATTATGAAAGTATCATACTATCCTGGTTGTGATTTATATACCAAGGCGAAGGTTCTGAATGAATCGATAAAGGCATCATTCAGAGCCATTGATATTGAATTGAAAGAACTGGCAAACTGGTATTGTTGCGGCACGACCTTTACACTGGCGAGGGATAACAAAATGTCTTTAATCGCACCATTGCGGATTCTGGCAAAGGCACAAAAAGAAAATGGCGCTGTCCTTGTTCCCTGCTCAATATGCTACAATACATTGAAAAGGGCGAACTATATATTTGAGAACGACCCTGAGGCATTAAATATAATAAATGAACATCTTGGTGAATCATATGATGGTAATGAGAAGGTAGTTCATCCTTTTGAATTTATAAGAGAACATCAGGATGAATTCAAAAAGGGTGTGAAGAAAAATCTCCGAGATTTGAAACTCGGATGCTATTATGGTTGTTATTTGTTAAGGCCCAGAGCCGAGCTACAATTTGATGACCCGGAATCACCTAATATCATTGAAGAATTTGTTAGCATGATGGGTGCTACACCAGTCAGTTTTCCCATGAATGTTGAATGCTGTGGTTCATATCTCATCATCAACTCTCCAGAAGCAGCACTGGAAGCATCCTATAGAATTTTGAAAAATGCCCGTGAAAAAGGTGCTGAGGCAATTATAACCTCCTGTCCATTGTGCCATTACAATCTTGATAATTTCCAATTTAAGATTTCAGCAATGCATCCTGAACATAAACCCATACCCGTATTTTATTTTAGCCAAATAATGGCAATTGCCTTTGATCTGCCAGTGCAAACCTGGGGATTGGAATATAATAAGGTTTTGCCAACAAATCTATTAAAGGAACATAAACTACTATGAGAAACTATGAAGCGATGTTTATTTTTCATCCCAACCTGAAGGATGAACAATTAGAAAAGGAAGCCAATGCCGTAGAGAAGATTATAAAAACGAGTGGTGCTGGTGATGTAAAGTGCCAACTCATTGGTAAAAAGATTCTTGCGTATCCCATTGCGAAACAAAAAGAAGGTTTCTATGTCAATTATGAATTTACAATACTACCCGGCAGGACTGTTGAGATAAAAGATAAACTAAAACACCGTGATAATATATTGAGATTTATAATTATTTCAAAGGAGTGAAAAGATGAGTCAATTGCGATTGGGCTATCTCAATTTAGTACACCTTATTGGTCGTCTTGTTGCCGACCCGGAATTGCGTTATACCCAGAAGGGTGCACCAGTATGTTCGTTTAGGATTGCCACAACCCGGCGTTTTAAAAATCGTGAGTCTGGCGAGACTCAGGAGGAAACCCTATTTGTAACGATTGTTGCGTGGCGTCGGCAGGCAGAACTGGTTAACGATTTTCTAAAGAAGGGTAGTGCGGTTTTAATAGAAGGTAGATTAAGATCACGACAGTGGGAAACCGAAAATAAAGAGAAGCGCTCAGTAATTGAGGTGGTTGCACATAGGATACAATTTCTTGATGTACCTGAATCTACTACTGAACCCAGTAGTAATGCTCCGATAGAAGCAGAACCTGAAGCAAAAGAAGAAGATAATGTTGATACTCCATTTTAATTAGAAAGGAGCAAGAGATGGCAAAAAGATGTCGTTTATGCGGGAATAAAATAAAGACTCTGGACTATAAGGATACAGCTCTATTAAAGGGTTTCGTCAACGAGCGGGGTAAGATATTACCGGCAAGACTTACTGGATTATGCACATTGCATCAAAGGAAACTTGCCCAGGCAATAAAGCGCGCCCGTGAAATTGCCCTGTTACCTTACGAAATGAAATAATATGAAGATTATCCTCACCAAAGATGTTGATAAATTAGGAAAGCGAAACGAGGTTGTCGAGATTAAGGATGGCTATGCAAGAAATTTCCTTTTTCCCAATAAGATGGCAATCCCTGCAACCACGGCAAACATAAAAGGTCTTGAAAAAACGCAGAAACACTTTTCTCAGGGTGTTGAAAAAGTAAGAACAATTAGTGAACAGGTTGCGGAAAAGTTGAACAATCTCAGCGTCAAAACAAAAATCAAGATTGGTATCGATGGCAAATCCTTCGGCAGTATTAATCCCCAGGATATTGTTGAATTGTTAAAGGCTGAGAATATTGAGATGGATAAAAGACAGATTGCGTTGAAAGAACCCATTAAACACCCTGGTATCTATGACATCACGGTTCGATTGCCCCAGCATATATCCGCAGTCTTTAAGCTGGTAGTCGTTGAGGAGGGGGAAAAATCTTAGAGGTTTTTGTAAGTGGTGTGGTTGAAGACCAGCAGTTTCACACTTATGTTGTTTTGCTCAAAGAGAAATTTGGTGAACGTACCCTGCCGATATGGATTGGTGATAATGAGGCGATGGCGATAGCAATGTGTCTTGAGGGAATTAAACCTGCAAGACCCCTTACCCACGATTTAATAAAGATATTACTTGATGTCCTGGAAAGTAAGATTGTAAAAATTGTAATAAATGATTTGAAGAATGAAACATACTTTGCCCGGATTTATCTTGAAAGCGATGGGAAACTCCATGCCATTGATGCCCGGCCTTCAGATTCTATTGCCCTTGCCCTGCGCGTAAATGCCACAATTTTTGTTGAAGATAACATAATGGATAAAAACGGACTTGTGTTCAAGGGCGATAGCATAGAGGAAGAACTCAAAAATAAACTGCGTAGCACAAAACCAGAAGAATTTGGTAAGTTTGAGATCAAGTAAATAATAGGTAGTATGTAGTAGGTTGTAAGTAGTAAAATAATGGAAAAATGTATACGCCAGTTAAAAAAAAATTGGGAGGAATTTGCAAAAAAAGATCCTTTATGGTCAATACTACCAATTCCCGAGAAGAAAAATAATCGCTGGAAAATAGAAGAATTATTTGAGACCGGGCATAATGAGATATGTTCGGTTATGGAATACATAGAACATTTAAATCTAAAAATTAACTATCATCGGGCACTGGATTTTGGTTGTGGGGTTGGGCGGTTGACCCAGGCGTTATGTGAATATTTTGATGATTGTGTAGGTATTGATATTTCTTTTCCGATGCTTCAACTTGCCGAAGAGCATAATAGGTATAAGAACTGCTGCAAATATATTTTGAACTGTTCTTCAGACCTTAAGATTTTTAGCGATGAAACCTTTGATTTTATTTACTCCAATATTGTCTTTCAACATTTACCACCCGAATTAACGTTAGGATATATTAAAGAATTTATTAGAATTCTAAAAAATAATGGTATTATTATATTTCAAATTACTACTGGTATTATTGGTTTATGCAACAGGATAAGAAGGAGTCTGAATTATATTTTCCCCAAGTCAATGCGGCAGTTGTATAAAAAATTAAGGTACAAAACTTGGGCGATCAAAGAAATGCATTTTATCAAAGAAGAGGTTGTAAACAATTTTATCACTTCTAATGGAGGAAAGATTATCGATGTGATTGATGATAACTCATCACTACCGAGATATAAGGGTAAGCGGTATTGTATTACGAAGTAAGTAGCAAAAAAGAATTGAAGTTAGGAAGTTAAGAAGTTAGGAAAAGGCGAGGAAGTTAGGAGAGGGTTTGGAATAAAATCGAAGAATATTGACTATCAGACAAATTTGGTTATAATGGCTTATGATTATTGATCCAATTGATTTAAAGATTCTAAGACACCTTGAGGCACAGGGTTATGTCCCGGTTAATGAAATTATCAATAAATTCCATATCACCCGCGATGAGATATTTCTGCGGATAAAGAATTTTGAGGAACAGGGTCTGATAAAAGGCTATGGAATAAAGTTATTCATTCCGGCAATTGCCGGTGGCAAATGGTATCGAGGGTGTGCATTTGTGGACGCAGATGTAGAACCTGATTTAAAGAATATCTATCCCCTCATCGAAGAGGTTATTATAAATACCATAATACCCTCGGGTATATTGCCTTCTTATTCTTATATATTTTATGCTCGTGATTTGAAACACTGTTATCGACTGATAAATAAAACCTTTGGTGTAAAATATGTAGAGCTCTATAAAATCGCTGAGTATAATATTTCGGTACCCAGCGAATTAACAAAAGAAGAATGGCAAATAATTTATTGTCTTATCCGCTCAAAAATTGCCTTCAGCAGAATATATGAAATACTTGAGAGCCCGACAACGGACGATGATGTTCAATTGGCTCGATTAATGTTAAATCGTAAAAATTCCCGTGGTATATTTTCTATATTTCCCGATATAAACTGGAGTATTGTAAAAAATTTCGTCCATATTCACCTTGCTATTACTACGAAAATGAGACCCAATGAGTTTAAAAAATTTTTAAAAAATTATGGTATTGCCGCAGATATATACAGTAAATTTAAAAAGAGATATCTACAGTTGGAATTTGACCTCTGGGGATTTGCCGATTTAAGCAAGGTCCTGAATCAGTTGAAAATAGAACGGCGTATTGCAGTTCAGGGTATTTCAATTGCCCACCACAATGAGATTTGCGATGATTGGATTAAGAGTTTTATCAAAGAAAAGGCACACTGAGATATGAAAAAGTTTTTTCTGATGATTATTGGTTGTTTGTTAATCCTTTATTTTTTTAATTGTCGCCATCAGAAAAAAGAGGCGGTAAAGAAGACCGAGCCGGCTTATACTGAGATAAAAAAAATATTGAAGAAAAATGAGAATCTAAGCCATGCACTGAAAAATCTCTTTACAGACCAGCAGCTTGCGGCTTCAATATTAAAATTATTAAAACAAAGTGATTTTTCTTTCCGTAGGTGTCTGCCGGGAGACTCTCTGATATTATTAAAAAAGGATAATGAATTTAAGAAACTAACATATTATCAGAATCCAATGACTGTCTATTATGTCATCAATAATGGTAATTTCCCGACTCTATCAATGAAATATCCATATATCAGTAGAATAACAACTTTAATAAGGGGTAGTATAAATTCATCCCTTTACGAATCAATGCTAAAAAAGGGCGAGACACCAATGCTTGTCTATAAATTTGCGGATATTTTTGCCTGGGAAATTGATTTTACCACAGAAACACAGGATGGTGATTCATTTATTGTAATGCTTGATAAAGTATTTTGTGACTCACAATTTGTTGATTACTCAAATATTGCGGTTGTTCATTATAAGGGGAAAATTGGCGATTACTATGGTGTTTATTACAATGATCCATCAGGTTATGACGATTACTACAATCTCAAAGGTGAATCTTTAAGAAAGGCTTTATTAAAATCACCATTAAGATACGCTTACATCAGTTCTTATTTTTCCAAACGGAGATACCATCCAATATTAAAGACCTGGCGACCCCATCACGGACTTGATTATTCAGCACCTATTGGCGCGCCAGTTTCTTCAATCGGCGATGGAGTTGTTACATATAAGGGATGGAAGGGCGCATATGGTAATCTTGTGGAAATAAGGCATAAAAATAATTTTAAAACGAGATATGGACACTTATCAAGATATGCTAAAGGAATTTATCAAGGTAAACATATAAAGATGGGTGAATTGATTGGTTATGTTGGTTCGACTGGATTATCAACTGGACCACATCTCCATTTTGAATTGCATAAAGACGGTGTGCCCCATAATCCTCTGACTGTGAAACTCCCCAGGGCACCATCAGTGAAGAAGAAATACTTGAAACTTTTTGAACAGGCACGCGATTCATTGCTGGCCCTGCTTTCAAATAATCAATCTGCGATTAAAGATGATAGCGGACAAAAGCACTAAATCCGAAATCCGAAATACGAAACAGTATTTAATTTTCCAAATTCAAATAATAAAATACAACATGTTGGAATTTAGCCCGCCTAAGGCGGATTAGGATTTAGAATTTTTTTTATATGCAGGAGGTTTAGTGCCAATTCATTTAAGGGCGAATCAAGGTGATTATGCAGATACTGTCCTTGTTGTTGGTGACCCGGGACGTGCAGAACTTATTGGCAGTAAATTAGCTGATTTAAAATTGGTGAATAATAACCGGGGTTTATTAGGTTATACGGGTTTTTATAATGGAAAGAAAATTTCAGTTCAGACAACTGGAATGGGCTGTCCATCTGCGGCGATTGTCATTGAGGAATTGATACAACTGAGTGTAAAGAGAATAATCCGTATTGGCACCTGCGGTGGTATTGCCAAACATATTAATTCCCTTGATATCATTGGCGCAATGACTTCTGCACCGTATGATGGTACAACCAATTCTTATCTTAATGGAGAGCCGGTAGCACCTTATGCTACATTTAAAATTTTAAAGACAACGGATAATATTGCTCAGAAAAAGGGTTTGAAGCTCTATTTTGGCGGTATTGCCAGTGTTGATGTATTTTATAGCCCTGACCCGGAATATGTACTGAAACTGCAGAAAAAAGGTGTACTTGCAGTTGAGATGGAGACGAGTTTAATATATTACCTTGCCAATCGTAGCAATCTTGAAACCGCTTCATTCCTGCTTGTCTCAGATGTCGTTGGACGAGGTGAAGAGTTTACAAAATTTGTCACGGATGAAGAATTAAAACAGGGTATGGAACGATTAATAGATCTCATGCTTGAGACCTGCTATGTGCTTGACTAATCCACGTTTATCCGTGTCATCATCAGGGTTATTCCGTGTTCTAACAAACAGGAGGTAAAATGGATAAAATGCGTTGCGCAGTCTGTGGGTATATATACAACCCAGAGATTGGTGACCCAGAGAATGGTATTGCACCTGGTGTATTATTTGAAGAATTACCTGATTCCTGGGGTTGTCCTGACTGTGGGGCAGAAAAGGATTTATTTGAGCCCTGCACTGAAGAAGATGATTCTGGTCTTTACTGAAAGTCACTTGTAGATGAAAAGAAGCATTAATTTACTACTTTTAATTGTCTGGATTACAGTTATTTTCATGCTTACTGGTTTTCCTGCACTTGAGACACCAAAGATTAAGGAACTTCCGATAGATAAATTTTATCACTTTTTATTATTTTTTGTCTATGGGCTTATTGCGATCAGGACTATGGATATTGCCATTTATTTTTTGTCCGGTTTACTTATTATTATCACAGCAGAGGTCCAGCAAATCTTTATACCGGGTCGTGATTTTGAAATTCTGGATATGATTGCGGGTGCGGCTGGGCTTCTAAGTATCTATTTAATTTATATGGTAAAAAAAGGTAGGCATCAATGATTTATCAAAGACCAAAAGGAACCCGGGACCTTTATGGAAGGGAACTGGAAAGGATTGAATTTATTAATAAACAGGCAAGAAATTTTTTCAAACTAAATGGATTCACTGAAATTAAAACTCCGACCTTTGAGTCCATTGAACTCTTTGTCCGGTCGATTGGTGAACATACCGATATTGTAGAAAAAGAGATGTATACATTTGAGCATGATAGAAAATTATTCGTGCTCAGACCCGAAGGCACTGCTTCGGTTCTACGTGCGGTTATGGAAAATAGAATCAGTCTGCCCTGCCGTTTTCTTTATATTGGTTTGATGTTCCGTAAGGAAAAACCCCAGAAAGGTAGGTTTCGCGAATTTTTCCAGATTGGCATTGAGTTGATTGGTGAATCTGCACCGTTCTATGATGCAGAATTAGTCAATTTAGCTAAATTATTTTTGAATTCGGTAGGCACTACTAAGTTTTTTATTGAGATAAATTCTATTGGCTGTCCAATCTGCCGTCAGCAATATAAAAAGATTTTAGCCGATTATCTTCAACCTCAGATTAATAATCTTTGTCCTGATTGCCGACGAAGATTTGAAAAGAATTTTTTAAGGATATTTGATTGTAAAAACCAGACTTGTCAGAAGATTTATTATGATGCACCCAAGATCACGGACAATCTATGTGTTGCTTGCAATGACCATTATCAGAAGACAAAAGAATTTTTAAAAAGGCTGGGCATTGAATATCAGGAAAATAAAAAACTTGTCCGGGGTCTTGATTATTACACCCATACTGTATTTGAGTTTAAATTAAAAGGTTTGGGTGCCCAGGATACAATTGTTGCAGGTGGAAGGTACGATTTATTAATGAGCGAACTCGGTGGCAATGATACGCCCGGTATTGGCTGGGCAATGGGTCTGGAGCGGATGCTCCTTGCCCTACCAGAAAATTTACCAGAAATAAAGAAATCTGAAGCATTCTTTCTTGCAATTATGGGCGAGGGATTATTTGATGAAGCAATCAAATTAAGGAAAGTTATTATTGATAAAGGCAAAATTTGTCTTATTGGCAATCCCCTTGATTCAATTAAGACCCAACTAAAAGACGCAAACCATTATAAGGCAGATTATGTTATAATCTATGGTGAAGATGAGGCGAAGCAAAAAGTTTATACAATAAAAAATATGGCAAGTGGTGAGCAGAAACAAATTTCCAAATCCGATATTGAAAAATTTATTACGTAGAGGTAGCGAATTTATTCCTGTAGTTTGAACAAAAAAGGGCACACAGATGTGTGCCCTTTTTTGATGTTTGTTTTGATTATTGAATAACAACAAGTTTGTTAAACCGGTTGGTATCATCAGTCTTCATCTCTACAAAATAAACACCATTGGGCAGATTGAGTTTCTGATTGATATTTGTTTCACCCGCAGGTAATCTCTGGTTCAAAATCTGTTTAACAAGCCTGCCACTCAGGTCATATACTTGAACCTTTACCAGTTTTTGTGTACCCAGTATAATCTTCATATTCAGAAGTTTGTTGGTGATGGTATTGCCGACAAAGTTCTCTTTTACTGCTGTCTGACTTGTATTCTCTTCAATACCAACAAAACCAATACCACCGGTTATCGCATAGGCAAAACCCATTGGTGCATTAGGTACGGTTTGACCTGCAATGGTCAGACGCCAGGTTCCGGTTGCAGGGCTATTCACCCTGAAGCACTCTTCAACATTACGATTATCCCAAGTGCTCGGATTTGCCTGAGATTGTCCCCCTGAATAGATATTACCACGGTAGTATGTACCACCTGGTGCAGTAAGGGTTACATTCAGGTCATTTATGAGTGTTGGATTGGCATTCGCCGCAGCTGCAGTATCGGTCCAGGCAACTGTCACCCTGAGGGGCATTGTTGAAGAGATAACTCCAAATGAATCTATGACTGACTGTCCAGTACCCACACCGATTGTATCATCCTTGATTATCAGTTTTCTTGTATCACCGCTTAGATAAAGCACACTGTCCACATCAATTCTGCCCCAGCCAATATTGTAATCGGGAATTACATAAGAACCAATATTCGGGTCACAAGAAACGATTGCCATCGCCCTTAATAGTGCTGCACTCTGGTATTTTATTGAATCTGCAGGATTTGCTGAACCTGATGGATAAAATCCTGCAAGTAGATAATGGCGAATCAAACCCACAGAACCATTTGTTGCCGGTGTTGCCATACTGGTTCCTGACATTGACCAGTATGAATTTGTTGTTCCACCCTGGGCAGAATAAAGAACATCGCCCGGTGCCATCACATTTGGTTTATACCTGTTATCCTGGGTTGGACCACGGCTGGAGAATGAAGCGATAGCATTGGATGAAGTTCCATTCTGGGTTGCACCGACTGTAATAACATTTTTCGCAATACCTGGATTACGAATTGTTGTAGCATTATATTCATTTCCTGCAGCATAGAGATTTAAGAAATTCGGATGGGCATAGATATAGGCATCTGTGCTGGCATCCTGAGTTAAATATGTGCCGCTGGAATTACCCCATCCCCAGGAGCCAGAATGCTGTAAGATATTATAGCCAAGTCCCCGTCCGAGATAGATGGTATCATACATTGGGGTTAGATTGGGCTGAACAACCAAACCACCTGAGGCATTGCCAATATCACAGAAATAAATCCTCGCTTGCTTTGCCATGCCATCATAGGTACTTGTGCCCAAGGTCGTATCATTGCCTGCCATAGTGCAGTTCGTATGCGTGCCATGCCAGTAACCACCTCCGCCAACATCACCGAATGCTGCACCAGAATACACTTTATAGCCAACCACTTTACGGTGATTTGGAAATACACCGGGTGCAGTGATTGGATATGCAGCATCATAATACTGGTAATGCGCAGTATGAATTCCGGTATCACTTGTACTGAGTACTACCCCAGAACCCATGATTCCCGAAAACCATATCCTTCTTGCTCCAGGGTCAGGTGGAACCGATGAACGCCAGCCAGTCTGCGTGACCCATTGGCAATTACTATTAGCGAGTGTTGGTTCGGTCCACAATTGGATCCACTGAACACCAGTTATCCGGGCGATCTCATCGATACGGGTTAAATCGACAGTTGCGTCAATGGTTTTGCACAACTTGTGGTCTATTATTTCGACAACATCAAAGCCCAATGATTGTATAATACTAGCAATGGAATATGTGTTTTCGTTCGGGAATAACTGAATAGTAACCCGTACAGTTCCTTCGCCATTCATAATTTCAGATTGGAGTTTATAAGCAGGCTGAAATATACCCACCCAGCGCACAAAAGGTTTCAGGTTGGTAAGGTTAATCTGTTCTGGTGTCGCGTATGTAATGAGTGCATACTTTGGTATATAGCCAACTACATCAATGCCAAGTTCTTTTATCTGGTCAAGATAATCAGAATAGACAGGGCCATCAACTTGTATGAGATAGTATCCTGCATCATGATATGAATCTATCCTTAATTTTGCGGGAAGTGTTGGTTCACCCAAACGAGTATCAAAGACAATACCGTTAGAGAATGAGATAATTGTCGGGTTCTCATCAGGAGCAGGGGTGCACGGCACAATAGTACCGTGTGAATGGATATCAACCGCATAGACCATTGCGGTTATCATTAAAAGAGTCAACCACCTCATAAAACCTCCTCTCAAGAGTTTGACCCTCTAATTATTAGTTTAATCAAAATATTTATTAAGTCAAGGGTAAAAAGAGATAAGGAAAAATTGAGGTTGGGAAACGGTAGTAAGTAGTAGGGAGTAGGCAGTAGGGAGTAAAAAAAATTGAACTTAGAAACCTGCAGGGATATGGGGATGGCGCAAAACTTGAAGCCAAGGGCATGCAAGGCTATGAAGGTTTGAGATTCGACATTTAATTTGTGGATCTTGACAACTCAAATAATATTTATATAATAAGCTATTATGGGAAAATGTGAATTTTGTGGCTACACAAAAATTACTGAAGGATATGATTATTGCCCTAATTGTGGAGCACAGATTTCCTATACTGGAGAGAGAGAAGTTGATAGTGAACATGTAAAACTTTGGGGTGGTGAATCCCGAATTGCCACTTTATTTTTTGTGAATTTTGTTAACACAGCAAAAAATATTGATAAAACAGCAGTCCGTCAAAATGTTATCTATCTTGCTGAAGCGATGCAGGAGATAGAAAATATCATAAAAAAATATGATGGCACAGCAAATAAAATTCTGCCGGATAATCGTATTCTTGTGGCATTTGGAATTCCCAAGACCCATAAAGACGACCCGGAACGCGCGCTTGTCTGCATGATGGCGATAAAAGATTATTGCCAGAGTAAAATCCAGAACGAGGAGTTCGGTGATTGGCGTATTTCAATCGGCGTAAACACAGGCTGGGTGTTTTTTGGATATGTTATTCAGAAACTATCTTATCTTACAATTATTGGTGATACAGTTAATGTTGCCGCACGCCTCACCCAGATCTGTCCTGTGGACCATATATACTTAAGTAATGCTACATATAAAAACATCGCCCACCTTGTAGATATAGAACATGTTGGTGAACGCGCAGTTAAAGGCAGGTCAGAAACGGTAAAAATTTTGGAACTAAAAAGTCTTCATAAAGAAAAGAAAACATCTGCAGTATCCAGATTCCCGTTATTAGGTAGAGAAAAAGAATTTGAGAAGTTAGTAAATTTTGCCCGAGAGGCGAAGGAGAATGGGCGACTTAAATTATGTGCAATAATGGGTCAGATGGGTATTGGTAAGACACGCTTAAAAGAAGAATTCAGAGAATATCTTCTCAGGGATGGTTCATACAAAGTTTTTGAAAGTTATTGTGCAGTTGAGATACATACGCCATATTATCCATTTAAATTACTCTTCCGCGAATATTTGAATATAAATGAATTTGATAACCGTGAGACAATCGCCAAAAAAATTGACGATTTTGTTTCGGTGAATAATTTAACTGTTCAAGATGCTCAAGGTTTGAAACACCTTTTTGTAACTGACCTGCGTCGGGTATGGGGTGATACAATGCTAAAGATTCAGGAAGAGATTTTCAGTGCAACAAAAAATTTCTTGAAAATAGCCTGTCAGAATATTCCGCTGATATTGATTTTTGAGGAGTTCAATCGGGCAGACACTTTAAGCAAGACGCTTGTCTCATACCTTGTCACTGAACTTTCTAATATGCCTATTTTGATTTTAATGGTTAATTTTGTAGAAGAACTTGCAGGTAAAGAAAACGTACCCCTGGAACTTATTAATCTTGGCCCGCTTTCTGCCGATGATGTGAGCCAGCTAGTAAAATATATCCTTAATGATGTGGATGAAAAATTAGTGGATTTTATCTATCGTATCTCTGGTGGCAATCCATTATTCACCATTGAAACTATCCGCAGCGTTCAGCGAACCCAAATGATTAAACAGAAGGACTCGGGTCAGTGGTATCTTGAAAAAGAAAAGAGGTTGCCATTCCTTGATGACCTTTACGGCGTAGTGATGTCGGGTATTGATTCGTTGTCAACCGTACATCGTTTGATAATAGATTATGCCGCAGTTGTCGGTTATAGTTTTACCCATCAGGTTATCGCCGATCTTTTGGGTAATGTAGAGGATTTACAGGAGCGGCTTGATTATTTAAGGAGTGAGGATTATATAGTTCAATTCCGTGGGGGGGACGATCCAGTATACATTTTCCGGCACAATCTTCTAAGGGACGCAGTATATACTACCCTGCCGATGAGAAAAAGGAAAGAGATTCATAAACGGGTTGGTGAATTACTTGAGAGTATTTATGCAAATTGTCTTTCTGAATACTATGAAAATCTTGGCCAACAGTTTCTTTCCTGTGAAAAATTTGAAAAGGCGGTATATTATTTCAAACTTTCCGGAGACAGGGCAAAGGCACTTTTTTCAATTGACCCAGCAATGAATTATTATAATACAGTTTTAAAGATTGAAGACGAACATCCCGGTACCGTTGATTTTGAGAAGATCAGTGATTGCCGTCTAAATCTTGCTGACCTTTATGAATTAAAGGGCGATATTCAACGGATGAAGGCAATAGCAGAATTAGGAAGAGACAGCGCACGCAAATTGAATATGCTAAAGTGGAATTTATATTTTGCAGAGCGACTCGCCTTTGCTCATTACCTGCTCAATGAGTATACAAAGGCTGAGGAGTTGTATATTGGCGCAATTCAACAATGTAATGAACAGACACCCGAAATTCTGACCATTCTATATACAGACCTCGGAATACTTTATGTGGCAAAGAATGAGCCAGAGAAAAGTTTGCTAAATTATAATCTTGCCTGGGTCACAACCCGCAGCAATAATCTAAAAGAAGGAGAATTTCCCTGCTTGCTCAACCTTTCCCGAATGCATCGTAGTCTTGGAAATTTTGAACTCTGCCTTGAATATCTCAATTATGCCCTGAGTGATTTAGTAAAAGAGGCAGAGATCCTCAAAGTTGCCGAGGTCAAATATCTTACTGGCGATATTTATCACCAAATATGGAATTTAGATAAAGCACAGGAATTTTTCCAGGCGGCATTAAATCTTACCGAGCAGATTGGTCTTGAAACCACGATAAAATCCGCGCTAAACCTGGCACTTGTCAATTCCTTATCAAAAAAAGAAAAAGAAACTTTGTATTATTTAGAATTGGTTGATAAAAAAATTTCCTTGCTTGTGCGTGAAGGTTTGCTTGCTGAAATAAATCTAAAAAAGGCATTAACCTTATTAAATCTCAATCAACCTGAAAAGGTAAAGGAATTTGTCAATAATGCCCTGAAACTTGCTGTAAAATTGAATATCAAAGAAATTGAATTTTTGTCCTATATATTGCTCGCCAATCTTGATGAGGAAAACGCCGGAAATTATCTTAAAGATTCACAACAAATAGCCGAAACGCTCAAATTTCCACCGCTGATTGGTCAGGCATTATACGAACTCGCTATGTTTTATCTTGAACATAAGGATATCGAAAGGGCACACTATTTTGGCCGCAAGGCACTCTTTGTCTTTGATGACCTTAAGGCAAAGTTGCAGCCCGAAAATCGCGAATATTTTGTTCGACGTCCTGAGTATAGTAAACTCCTGGAGATATAAAGAATGAATTGCCCTGATTGTAAAAATAATATTCCGGAAGACGTTAATTTCTGTCCATATTGTGGTAAACTGTTATCTTCTGAGAAAACCCTGCCCCTTGAAGGGCTGCCCCTTGTCTTTCTGCGCGCTGATCTTTCGGGATTTACAAACCTCAGTGAGACAATGTCGGCTGAAGATGTGATGGTATTTTTAAATACCCTGTTTGGTCATTTTTATGAGATTATTGTTAAATACAAGGGTTTGCTTTATCAGGTGATCGGTGATGAAATTGTCGGTATTTTTGGTTTCAGCCGGGAAAGTGGTTATGCACCTCATTTTTCCATTATGGCTGTCGAGGAGATATTAAAAAAAGTTAAGGAATGTAATAAATCATTCTCTTTTAAAAAAGAGTGTATGATAAAAACCGGCCTGGCAATGGCAACCGCTTCCATCTATAATATTCGGGGTAGTTTGAAGAATGCAATCATCGTCACTGATGGTTTTGCAAAGAGTCTTCTTCTGCAAAAGAATGCCGGCAACAATATTGTGCTGGTGGGTGAGGCTCTTTATGAGGCAACCCGGGCTTATTTTGAATATCAGGAATTCGGTGAGTTAATTGAAAATTATATTTCAGTCCGGGCATATACATTAAAATTGAAGTAAATATGGCAGACGAACAATCAATTGAATTTAAATTAGAATTTATAAAACAACTGGGGCTTGGAATAAATATTTCCAGAATTTATCCTAAAGGTCATCCTTCTCTGGAACCGGTTGTGCAAAGGATAAAAATTCTACTCAAAGAAATTCCCATTGAACAGGAGTCAATTTCTATTGTGGTGGTAGAGGATGTGCTTATGATAGGTGAACAGAGATTTGATTCCACGAGACTGCCGTTGATAAAAAGTCTTGTGGATAGATTTGGCCGTCTTGATGTGAAGAGTATTACCTTTGATGTGAATGCAACAGAAGAAGAAATCCGGGGATTTTTTCTGGCAATGGCGGCAACCCCGGCTGATATTGCTGATTATGGTGATATTGTTGCACTGATTAAGGCAAAGGGAATTTTGGGGGTAAAGATAAATAAATTCCGTGTCGGCGTGGTATCGTCAGAGGGCGAAGAAATCAAACAAATAGACTGGACAAATTTCTTAGAGTCCCTGGTTATTTCACAGGGCACCTGGACTGATGAAGATCGAATAAAACAATTAGGGAGTTTTCTCTCGGGTATTGGTGTGCTGGGTAATGAAACAGCCGAGGTTCAGACGCAAAAGGTCGTCATTGGTCTTGAAAAACTTGCGGCAATGGTTGCAGACCAGTATGGTGAGGCACGCTGGGATGAATATGCGGTAATTTTTTCCCGGATGCTCGCGGTGCTCTCACCAAACATTAAAAAGAATATTGCCCGGTATAAAACCGAGAATAAAAAACTGGCATTACTTTTTAAAGGTCTAATTCCGACAATGCCGGATGAGGATATCATTGATATCATTGCCACACGGGCAAAAGAAAAGTCTCCGACCGCTGAGGATGAAATTGTTGACATATTAAAAAGTATAACAGGAACCCGCTTGCCGGACATCCTTTCTTCAATACGCGTGAACATCCCCGAAATCAATTTTGAAAAGATTGTTGCCCGCTTGATGAGTGAGATGAAGGCAACAAAGGGTACGGATGTTGCTGATAAGATAATGGAGAAAAATTTAGAACAACAGATAAGGAGTTATTTTCCGCAATTACGCGACCCATCAGCACAGACCAGGACTGAGGCACTTAAAAATCTTATGGTTTTAACCCGGAAACTTTTTGATGCAAAAAGCTATGATTTAGTCCGTCTTCTTGTTGACCGTCTCGATACAATGAGTGATACAGAAGAGGACATAGGTGTCTTCAGAAAAATTATTGATGGTCTCAAAGAACTTTATGTTTCATCTCAGAAGTATGAGCGTGAGGACTTGATACAATTTGTTTCAAAAAAATTCAGCCGGCATCTTGTGCGAAAAGAAAAATCTTTACTTGATAAAAAACATACAGTTATTCGGACCATTGCCGAGATAAAAGACCAGAATTATCTTCCTGAACTTGTATCATTACTCTGGGACCAGGGTTCGTTTACTGAGGCAAGGGATGCATTGACTGCAATGGCTGAATATTCTATGCCAATGCTTGTCGAAACTTTGAAGGACGCTGATGACCGGGCCGTTCGCATGAAAATTATTGATGTTCTCATTCGGATGGGAGAGAAGGTTGTGCCAGAAATGGTGAAACTCTTAGATGCCAAAGAATGGTTTATCAGGCGTAATGGAATATTTATTCTCGGTGAACTTAAAGTTGACTCTGCAATTGAACATCTTGGTCCACTAATTCAGGATCATGAAGAAAGAGTACAGCTGGCAGTTGTTGAAAGTTTAAACAGGATCAGTGGTGAAAATATTCTGAAATATATGAGACTCGGTTTAAAGAGCCAATACCATTCAGTAATCATTGCTGTGATGAAATCTTTACCTAAGGAAGAAATTAAGGATAAGATTGACAAAGTTGCTGGTTGGCTAAAACAGCGTAAATCAATACCCAACGAAAAAGAAGAACATTTAAGGAGGTCAATAATTGAACTGTTAGGTGAAAAGGGCGATGATACAGTGATAGATTATCTGACCGGGATTTTAGAAGAAAAGGCTTTATTCAGGGGCGATCTTATTCAGACAACAAAATTATCCGCATTGAATGCCATTGCCGTTATAGGGACAGAAAAGGCAATGCGTACTCTGCGCAATCTTGCAAGTCACAAAGACCAATTTATCGCAGCCACAAGTAAAGAACTATTAAAAAGAAAAGAATAAGTTTTTGTATCTCATTTTATCATTATAATCTAATTTGTTTATTTAACTAATTAAACTCACTGAAAATGTTTTTGTTATTGATACTCTATTTATCCGTGTCCAGTGTTATTGTCGTTGACGATGTTTGGTTTTACGGCGACCACAAGCTGCGTGTCTTGAATACCGGTGATATTGTTGAAATTATAGAATCGAAGAATGATTTTGTTAAAGTCAGATATGATGGTGCGGTTGGTGAAATCCATCGAGGGGTTCTCGTAAACCTTCACGATGAAGTTAGTGAAGATAAATTGTTGGTTTTTGCTTATGGTTATTTTACAGATGGTGAGTATATAAAATCAGCACGCCTATTCGCAGTCTTTATAAATAATTTTAACAAATCGAATTATTTCGTTTTTGCCCAGTACTATAATGGTGTGTCACTCGAGGAGGTTGCAAAAAGGATTAATCCACGGGATTCACTAAAACTTCGTGCCGACCAGAGTCTGCCCTTGCAATTTATTATCTATAATAAGGAAAACATGCAATATTACTACAATGGTGAGTTATACAAACTTATTCTTGAAAAATATCCTAAGAGTATTTATGCATCCAAGTCAGCATATCGCCTGATTACAATTTTCCGCGCCCAAAATCTGCCATGGCATGATTCAGTTGACATTATTCAACAAGAATTAACTATGTGGCACGACTATATTAAAAAGTATCAAGATGTTGAAGAATATCCTCAGGCTCTGCTGGAGATTGGTTACTTGAATCGAGTCATCTTTGAGATAACTAATGATATTAAATATAGTAGTAACGCAGTTACGATTTTTCAAAAGGTCATTAAAGAATTTCCGAATACAATCCATTCGGCCAGTGCAAAGGTAAACCTTAAAGAAATCGAAAAAGGCGAGAAGATATATAAGTTTTAAGTAACCTCGATTTCGGCAATTGCCGAAATCGAGAGTCTTTTTGTTAGCATTTCGCGGAAATTGTAAAAATCAGTATCGAACTTAAACATAATTCCTCTCCCTTGATGGGAGAGGGTAAGGGTAAGGGTGTAATTATAGCCAGCGACCCGCCGAGTTTTATCGCATGTAATGCGAGAGGTCCCGAGCAAAACGAGGGAGATCGTTGAGCCCTGCATCTGCGGATCAGGGCGAAATCCCGTTTCCTTAGTTTAATGATTTTGGTAATGATAGAGACGGGAAACAGGTGACAATTAACGGTCTTTTTACGTACCTGTGCTATTGTTGAATAACCTGTAAACAAGCCAGCGAGCAGAATCGAACTGCTGACCTGCGGTTTACGAAACCGCTGCTCTACCAACTGAGCTACGCTGGCAAGTGCTGAAATTTCAAGGTTTATTGGCTTTTTACTTTTTGTTTAAATC
>Ga0172364_10000667_pt1 | contig 24988 bp, 25 predicted proteins | sample LakKivSesite10cm_FD_114545 | JGI IMG/M metagenome (GOLD analysis project Ga0172364, IMG submission 114545) | Sediment microbial communities from Lake Kivu, Rwanda - Sediment site 10cm | ecosystem: Environmental > Aquatic > Freshwater > Lake > Sediment | place: Rwanda: Western Province, Lake... | reverse complement strand
TAACAGAAGAAATAAAACAAAGAATTGAGTATGAACTTGAAATAATAATTAAAAAGAAATTTCCCACTTATTTTTTAATCGTCTCTGACATTGTTAACTGGGCTAAACAAAAGGGAATCAGAGTTGGACCAGGTAGAGGCTCTGTGGCTGGTTCTTTAGTAGCCTATGTTTTAAGAATCACCTCAATAAATCCTTTGGAACATAATCTTCCTTTTGAAAGATTTTTAAATCCCTTCAGACCTACGCCTCCGGATATTGATCTTGACTTTGCCGATAATCGGAGAGATGAGGTTTTAGATTATGTGAGAGAAAAATATGGAAATGATAAGGTTGCGCAAATTATTACTTTTGGTTCAATTGAGGCAAGGATGGCCGTAAGAGATATCACCAGGGTTTTGGGATTCCCTTATTCTTTGGGAGATCGGATCGCGAAAATGATTCCTTTAGGCTCTCAAGGTTCGGAGATGACCGTGGAAAAAGCCTTAGATATAAGTCCTGAATTAGCTGTTGCTTATGAGAAAGAACCTGAGGTTAAAAAAATTCTTAATTTAGCCAAAAAAATAGAAGGTGTTTCTCGTCAGGCCTCAACTCACGCTGCTGGCGTGGTGATTGCCGACAAAGAACTTACTGACTACACCCCTTTACAATTTGATACCAAAAAAGAGGTGCTAATTACCCAATATGATATGTATGCTTTAGATTTAAATGTATCAGATAAAGCCATTGGTTTGTTAAAAATGGACTTTTTAGGTTTAAGGAATTTAACGATTCTTGAGAAGGCTAAAGAATATATTTTGAAGAGTAAAGGGGTTGATATTGATATTTCTGAGCTTCCTTTAGATGATCGGAAGGTTTATGAAATGATTTCTAAGGGAGAAACGGGTGGGATTTTTCAGCTTGAATCAGCAGGAATGAAAAGATTAGCCCGTCAACTTAAACCTTCAAGATTTTCTGATCTTTCCGCCATGATTGCTCTTTTCAGACCAGGACCAATGCAATTTATTCCAGAGTTTATTGCGGGAAAAGAAATTGCAAGCAAAATTAAATATCCCCATCCCGATTTAAAGTTGATTCTTGAGGAGACTTATGGAATTGTCGTTTATCAGGAACAATGTTTGCAAATCGCTAACTTAATGGCCGGTTATTCCTTAGGAGAAGCAGATAACTTGAAAAGAGCAATCGGAAAAAAGAAAAAAGAAATTATGGAAAAGGAAAAAATCAAGTTTATTGAGGGTTCAGTTAAAAAAGGATACAAAAAAGAAATAGCAGAACAAGTTTTTGGCTTGATAGAAAGATTTGCGGGCTATGGTTTTAATAAAGCTCACTCAACTTCTTATGCTTTAATTGCTTATCAAACCGCTTGGATGAAGGCTAATTATCCGGTTGAATTTATGACCGCTCTTTTAACGGCCGAATCAGAAGATACCGATAAAATCGCCTTTGAGATTGAAGAATGCCGGAGGATGGGAATCACTGTTTTACCCCCTGATGTTAATAAGTCATTTTCTGGATTTACGATTGAAAAAGATGAAAAATCGTTAAATAAGCAAGCAATTAGGTTCGGTCTTTCCGCTATTAAAAACGTTGGGGAAGCAGCTACAGAAGAGATTTTAGATAAAAGAGAAAAAGGAGGGTTATTCAAAGGATTATCTGATTTTTGTTCAAGAACTGATTCTCAGAAAATAAATAAAAAAGTCTGTGAAAGCTTAATTAAATCTGGAGCTTTAGATCAATTTGGGAAAAGAGCGGCCATGCTTTCTGGTCTTGATAAAATAAGACAAAAATCAGATGAAGAGCAAAAAAGAAAGGCTGGTGGCCAGACATCTTTATTTGAGAAAGACCAAGATGACCCTAAAATTAATTTTGATGATAATCTTCCCCAGATAGATGAGTTTTCAAAAAATGAGTTAGCTTCTTTAGAAAAAGAACTTTTGGGCTTCTGTTTGACTGAGCATCCCTTAAGTTCTTTAATGAGTGTTATTTCTTCTGAAGTTTCTCATAAAATTTCTCAATTAGACATAGAAGAGTCAACCTCAAACCAAAGAGTAAAAATAGGGGGATTAATTTCTGGTTTAAGAATTGTTATTACCAAGAGTGGATCTCAAGAGATGGCTTTTGTTAGTCTTGAAGATGATACAGGAAGAGTTGAGGTGGTTGTTTTCCCAAAAATCTTTAATCAAAATAAAGAGATTTGGATAAAAGGTCAAGTGGTGATGATTGAAGGAAGAGTTGAGTCAAGAGAGGAGGGAATTTCCATAATTGCCGAAAAAGCTTTCAGTGTTACCCAAGAAGATACAAACTCCTCATTTAATTTTGTTGTAAAAATTCCTAAAAATACTCCTTCTAAAAAATTGATGGAATTAAACAATTTTTTAAAATCCTCCCCTGGAGATATGAAAGGTCTTTTAATTTTTGAAAATGCCAATGGACTTCCTAAGAAGTTAGCTTTAAATTTTGGAGTAGATTTTAACAAAGATTTGGAAGAAAAAATTAATACTCTCTTGAAGGTTGACTGAATCATTGGTAAAATACGTTTCATGGCACAAGAAGTGAAATTTAAAGATAAAACCTTAAGGGTTGGCGATCTTGTTAAAGTCACCCAAACATTTATTGAGAAAGAAGGTAAGAAAACCTCATCATTTGAAGGAGTAGTAATCTCCATTAAAGGCCAACTGGAAAATAAAATGTTTACGGTAAGAAGAATTGGAGTTGACGGAATAGGAATTGAAAAAATCTATCCTCTTTCCTCTCCTTTAATTTCAATAATTGAGGTTAAAAAAAGAAAGAAGGTAAGAAGAGCAAAACTTTACTATTTAAGAAAAAAACGTGGATGACAAGAAATTATTAGGAAGAAGAGGGGAAGAGTTGGCTTCAAAATTTCTCCAAAAACAAGGTTACAGAATTATTGAAAGAAATTTTCAAAGACGATACGGAGAGATAGATATTGTGGCTATTGATCCTTCGCCAGACTCAGGTGAAGTTACTTTAGTTTTTGTAGAGGTAAAAACCAGATGTGTAGGGGATTTTGTTTCTCCGGAAGAATCGGTTACTCCTTGGAAACTGAGGGTTTTAAAGAGAAGTGCTCAATACTATAAAATGCTTCATCCAGAATTCCCGGAACTTTTAAGAATTGATTTTGTTGGCGTTGAGTTTGGTTTTGAAGGAAAATTGGAAAATATTAAATTGATTAAAAATATTGCTGAATAAATGAACAAAGAAGAGCTAAGGATCTTAGATGAACAAGTATTAGAAAAATACGGAGCTTTTGAAAGAGTGAGACGATGGTATGAGGGCTGGGTTGAGGATATTCCTGGTGCAGTATTGAGTAATGGCAATTTAGGAAAAAGAACAATGGTGGAAATCACAATTATCAAGCCAAGCAAAATTATAGAAGTAAAGAAATAATGAGTACTACTAAACGCCTACTGAGATAGTGATTTTTGATGTTCTTAGTGAGGCTGGGCCGGATCGAACGGCCGACCAATTGCTTAAAAGGCAACTGCTCTACCACTGAGCTACAGCCCCTTTAAAAATCTGCTAAAATTATATCAATATTTTAAGGATGAAGCAATCTATTTTTTTATTGCGTAGCAACAAACTCAGTTTATTTAACTCTGTCCAAATATATTTCTACGGTATTTTTATTAGTTTGGGTGTCTTCTTGGGTTATTTTTTTTCCAAAAAAAGAGCCAAAAAAAATGGAATCAAAGAGGAAATTTTAGATTCAGTTTATCTCCTTCTCATTCCGTTTTCTGTTTTAGGCGCCAGAATTTATCATGTTTTAAGCTGGCTTTCTTATTATCTTCTTTTTCCAAGAGAGGTTTTTTCTATTAGGAATGGAGGTTTAGGTATTTTTGGCTCTATTATTTTTGGGATTTTAGCCTTATTTTTGTTTTGTAAAATCAAAAAACAAGATTTTATCTTAATTTTAGATCTAATCTCGCCTTCAATTTTACTTAGCCAAGCCATAGGAAGAGTAGGAAATTTTTTTAATCAAGAAGCTTTTGGTCCACCAACAGATTTACCTTGGAAATTTTACGTTTCTCCTGATAAACGGCCAATAGAATTCATAAGTTTTTCTTATTTCCACCCAACTTTTTTTTATGAGGCAATATTGTGCATTTTAGCTTTTTTAATAATCTTAGTTTTAGAGAAAAACCTGAAGCCAGCAAAGGGATTTTCCTCAGGTTCATATTTATTTTCTTATGGTCTAATACGTTTTTTTACGGAATTTTTAAGATTTGATACCTGGAAGATATTTGGTTTTAAAATGGCTCAAGTAATCTCTGTCATGTTCGTAGGCATTGGACTCTACCTAATTAAAAGTGGTATGAAAGGTCAAAAACTGATAAAATAAGTAAAGCTTGATTTTCTATAATTTTTATATTTTAAATTTTTAATTTTAATTGGCCCCGTCGTCTAGCGGCCTAGGACATTTGGTTTTCAGCCAAAGAATCGTGGGTCCGAATCCCACCGGGGTCACTATTCCTGGGGTGCGAACCTAAACCACCCCAGGAGTGACTAAAGATGATAATTCTTGGAATTGATCCTGGGATGGCAACCACTGGATACGGGTTGATTTCCTTTCAAAATGGAAAGATTAATTGTTTAGAATCAGGATGGATTTCTACCTCAAAAGATGAAAGTAAAGAAAAAAGATTAATTTCTGCTTTCAAACAAACAAGGAGTCTAATTAAAAGACAACGACCAGATGTTATTTCTATTGAAAGACTTTTCTTTTTTATAAACGCCAAAACAGCGATGAATGTGGCTGAATTTTGTGGAGTAATTAAATTAGCCGCGGCTTTGGAGAAAATTCCAATTTTTGAATATGCCCCTAAGCAAATCAAAAACATCTTGACAGGCAATGGTAGAGCAGATAAAAGTGAAATTAAGCATCATATTAGAAAATTGCTTAATATCAGATCACCCAAAAAGAAAAAAACATATTATGATGATGTTTGTGATGCTTTAGCGGTGGCAATATGTCATGTTAAAATTTCTCAAAAACAAAAAAAGGATTTATCAAAGTAACCAGTTATATGATAAGTTATTAATAATCTTGTAAAAAACCAGGCTCGGAGCACAAAACATAATATAAAAAGATTATAAATTAAAATTCAGAGCGCTTTGTTCGAAGATCCTGAATTTTACATTAGAGAGAAATCGTTGGGGAAAACCGCCAACTGGCGGATACCCCATAAAAAAAATAAAAGGATTGAAGCACAGGATGCGCCTTTAAAAAAGATTACAAATCATCTTGCGAGGCGATCTGTTTGAAGATCTCGCAAGATACAAATTTGGAAAATCCCTGCCTGCCGGCAGGCAGGGTTGGGAAAAAACCATAGGTTTTGTCCCATGAAGAAAGGGGGTGAAACCAAGAAAATCTTGGAAGAAAGTGGCTGATTTTAAAGTTGGAAAAATTACCCATTACTACGACAAAATTGGCGTCGCGGTGGTTGAGTTGACGGGAACAATCGCTGTTGGAGACACTATTAAAATCTCAGGACACGGAAGAGAATTTAGCCAACAGATTGAGTCCATTCAAATTGAACATGAGCAAGTTAAAGAGGCAAAAAAAGGACAAGCTATTGGTTTGAAAGTTAATGAAGAAGTTAAAGAAGGCGACGAAGTCTATAAGGTCACCGCTTAAAAATTAATGGAATTTTCTTTTGCTCCTGACATTCAAGACAGGATTAGTAATCTTGTCAATAAAATAGGGTTTAACCATATTGAACCAAAAAGGATTAAATGTTTTAGGAGTTTTGGTTCAAAATCAAAAGCTCAAGCGAGAATTTGGTCTTTTCCTAAAATCTGGCAAAAAGCTTTAGGAATTGGACCTCATTATATTATTGAAGCAATCTCGGAAAGATTCGACAAACTGAATATTGAAGAGAAAGAAAAAATTTTAATTCACGAACTTCTTCATATCCCTAAAAATTTTTCTGGTTCTTTGCTTTCCCATCGAAGTAGGGGAAGAGCGATTAATTTAAAACTGATAAACAAACTGTATTCAAAAATTAAAAAAAATGATTAAGGTTTTTATTGGAGAAAACATTGTTCTTTCTCGAAAGGAACTTTTGGAAGAGATTTCTAAAGCCAAAGAAAAAAAATTCCAGATAATTCAATTTATAGGAAAGAACCTATCGATTCCAAATTTAACTCAGGCTTTGGAGTCTGATTCACTTTTCGGAGTTCCTAAACTTATAATTATTGAAAATTTTTTCTCTTTACCAAGATCAAATGAAAAAGAAGAACTATTAGCCTTAATTAAAAAAAACAAAGACAGTCAAATTTTGATTTGGGAAGGTAAAGACTTAAGTAGGGATTTAATTTCAAAACACTCAGGCTTTGAATTTAAAAATTTTAGACTTTCAAAATTTTTATTTAGTTTCCTTGATAATTTAATTCCTTCTCAACAAAAGAAAAATATAGAAAATTTTCATTTTTGTTTGACCCAAGAAGAATCTGAAATGATTTTTGCTATGCTAATAAGGCAAATAAGGTTGTTAATTCAAGCGAAAGAGGGAGAAGAGTATCTTTCAAGTTTAGCTGGTTGGCAAAAAGGGAAAATTTCCTCACAAGCAAAATTATTCACTATGGTAAAGTTAAAAGAAATTTTTCAAAAACTTTTAGAAATTGACTTTCAGCAAAAGACTTCTCAATCTCCTTTTGATCTATCTTCAGCTCTTGACCTTTTAATTGCGGAAATTTAAAATTTATTATAATGAATTTCTCCACATCAATTTTTAAAGATTATGATGTTCGCGGCGATTATCCCAAGGAGATTAATCCTCAAATTTTTAAAGCAATTGCTCAAGAATTAACTTTGTTTTTTAAGCCAAAAATTGTTTCTGTGGGAAGAGACAATCGGAATTCCAGTAAAGATTTATCTTCATCAGTTATTGATGGATTCTTGGCTCAAGGTGTTAACGTTGTTGATTTAGGTTTAATTACTACCGACATGATTTATTTTGCTGCCGGAAAATTTGGATATGATTTAAATATGATGATAACTGGCTCTCACGCTGAAGGAAAGAATGGTTTTAAAATTTGTAAAAAAGGAGCTTTTCCTATTTCTGGTGAAGGTGGATTGTATCAGATAAGAGACAATCTTTTAAAAAGAGAATCATTCCCAAAATCAAAAATTATTGGCAAACTAACAAAAAAAGATATTCTTAACGATTGGATCAAGCACGCATTGACTTTTATAAATTTAAAAAAAATTGGTGCATTTAAAATCGTTGTTGATACTGGGAATGGAATGGCAGGTTTAGTTATGTCTAAGATAGAAGAAAGACTACCGGGAGAGTTTTTTAATCTTTTTTTTGAATTAGATGGGAGTTTTCCTAATCATTTCCCAAATCCTCTAATTGAAGAAAATTTAATAGCAATCAGAAAAAAAATTTTAGAGAGTAAAGCTAATTTAGGGATTGCTTTTGATGCCGATGGAGATAGGGCATTTTTTTTGGATGAGAAGGGGAAAACCATAAGCGGAACTATACTTACAGCAATGATTAGTAAAGCCATTCTTTCCAAAAAAAAGAGAGAAACGCTACTCTATAATGCCGTTTGTGGCAAAATTGTTTCTGAAACAATTGAGAAGTATGGAGGGAAAGGGATTAGAGTTAGGGTTGGTCATTCGATTATTAAGGAAAAAATGAGAAAGTATAATGCCATTTTTGCCGGTGAACACTCTGGACATTTTTTCTTTCGGGATAATTTTTTCTCTGATAGTGGCCTAATTGCTACCTTGAAGGTATTGGAATTATTCTCTTTAGAGAAAAAACCTTTTTCTAAAATAATTAAAGAGTTCGATAAATATTTTGTTAGCGGAGAAATTAACTTTAAAGTTGATAACAAACAAGAGATAATGAAAGCCCTTGAAAGTGAATTTAAAAATAGTGCTGAATCGATTGATTGGCTTGACGGGATTTCAGTATGGTTTCAAGATTGGTGGTTTAATGTTAGGCCATCAAATACCGAACCACTGCTAAGACTTAATTTGGAAGCTGAGAATAGGGATACTTTTGACCAATCTTTAAGATTAATCTTTGGTAAAATTGAAAAATTAGGCGGAAAACGTGTGTCGCATTAAAATTTTTTTGTAAAATTTCGATGGATAAAAAATCTAAATATATTGTTTGGTTTAAAGATGTAGGAAAAGAAGATATCCCTTTGGTTGGAGGTAAAGGGGCAAATTTAGGGGAGATGGCAGGATTAGAACTTCCTGTGCCAAATGGATTTATTGTTACTTCAAAAGCTTATTTTGATTTTATTGAATTTAACAAAATAAAGAATAAAGTAAAAGAGTATCTAAATAAAACAAATAAAAATGATCCCCAGTCATATTTAGAAGCTTCTTCAAAAATCAAAAAGATTATTATTGGTTCTGAAATTCCCAAAGATATTTCTCTTGAAATTATCAAAGCATATCTTAAATTAGGGGGACTATTTAAAAATCCCTTAGTTGCCGTTAGGTCTTCAGCTACGGCTGAAGATTTGCCAACTGCCTCTTTTGCTGGTCAACAAGTGACCTTTTTGAACGTTGAAGGTGAAACAAATGTCGTTGAGAAGGTTAAAGAGTGTTGGGCTTCTTTATTTGAAGCAAGAGCCATTTTTTATCGTGAAGAACACAAGTTTGATCATTTTAGAGTAGGAATTGCGGTTCCGGTTCAAAAAATGGTTCAATCTGACACTTCAGGGGTCCTTTTTACTTGTGACCCTGTTACTTCAGAAAAAAAACGAATTATTATCGAAGCGATTTATGGTTTAGGAGAAATGATAGTTCAAGGCGAAGCCACGCCTGATCACTATGTGGTTGAAAAGGATTCTTTAAAAATCATAAATAAAATTGTTTCAAAACAACCGATTAGGTTGGTCAAAATTGGTAAACAAAATAAAAAAACTAATGTTCCTTTTAAAAAGCAAGAAAAGCAAAAAATATCTGATAAACAAATTATTGAGTTAGCCAAATTTGGTAAAAAGTTAGATCATCACTATTACTTTCCTCAAGATGCAGAGTGGGCAATCGAAAAAGGCAAAATTTATTTGCTCCAGACAAGACCAGTAACGACTATTAAAAAAACAGAAGAAAAAATAGAAAAAGAGAAAATGAAAGATATTCATTTAGGAAGGCTAATTTTAGAAGGGCAAGGAGCTAGTCCGGGAATAGCCACCGGAAGTGTCAAAATTATTAAATCAGTTAAACAGATTTCTAAGGTTAACAGAGGAGATGTGATGGTAACGGAAATGACCACGCCTGATTATGTCCCGGCAATGAAAAAGGCGGTCGCCGTTGTTACCGATAAAGGGGGTCAAACCTCTCATGCCGCTATTGTCTCACGAGAATTAGGTGTTCCCTGTGTTGTAGGAACAAAAAGGGCAACTTCAGTTTTAAAAAATGAAAAATTTGTTACCGTCAACGGATCCACTGGAGAAATTTTCCGAGGCGGAATTGAAAGTTTTAAGAAAACTATTCAAGAAGTTAAACTAAAAGAAGGAGAATCAATTATTGGCCAAAAAGAACAGGGACTGGTAAGAACAGCCACGAAGTTATATGTCAATTTGGGAGATCCTTCCTTAGCCTCAGAAGTTGCTCAAAAAAATATTGATGGAGTGGGCTTATTAAGAGCAGAATTTATGATTGCCAATATTGGCCAGCATCCCAAAAAAATGATTAAAGAAAAAAAGAGAAAAGTGTTTGTTGATAAATTAGCAGATGAGATTAAGGTTTTCTGTGAGGCATTTTTACCCAAACCAATTGTTTATCGCGCTACAGATTTTAAATCAAATGAGTACCGAAATTTAAAAGGCGGAGCTGAATTTGAGCCAGAAGAACCGAATCCAATGTTAGGATTTAGAGGAGCAAGAAGGTATATTCTCCAATCTGAAGTTTTTGAAATGGAGTTAGATGCGATTAAAAAAGTAAGAAATAAATTTAATTTTAAAAACCTTTGGTTAATGGTTCCTTTTGTGAGAACTCCTCAAGAATTGAATGAGGTGAAAAAAATCATTGTTTCTTCTGGATTGAATCGTTCTCCAAGTTTTAAACTTTGGATGATGGTTGAGATTCCTTCAAATGTTATCTTATTAGAGGACTTTTTAGAAATTGGAATAGATGGAGTCTCCATAGGTTCTAATGATTTAACAATGTTAATTTTAGGAACTGATCGAGATAATAGTGAGGTGGCAGAAATTTTTGATGAGAGAAACAAAGCAGTATTATGGGCAATTGAAAAGGTGATAAAAACTTGCCTGAATCATAAGACTACATGTTCAATTTGTGGTCAAGCACCTTCTGAATATCCAGATTTGGTTGAGAAATTAGTTGAATGGGGAATAACCAGTGTCTCTGTTAATCCTGATGCGATTGAAAGAACAAGAGAAATTATTTATGTTGCCGAAAGAAAAATACTAAAGAAAGATTAAAAGATAAATGAGGAAAATTAAAAGTATTATTGCAAAGGAAATTTTAGATTCCCGAGGGAATCCGACAATTGAAACTAAAGTAGAATTAGATGATGGTTCGGTTGGAATCGCTTCAGTTCCTTCGGGTTCATTAACTGGAAGAGTTGAACCATTTGAGTTGAGAGATAATGATCCTAAGCGATTTTCTGGTATGGGAGTTTTAAAGGCCGTTGCCAATGTTAACCAAATAATCGCCCCAAAGTTGTTAGAAAAGGATCCAGCAGAGCAATTTGAAGTAGATAAATTCTTGATTGATCTTGATGGGACTCCAGAAAAATCAAAATTAGGAGGAAATTCAATTCTTTCTGTTTCAGTGGCTGTTTGTAAAGCTTCGGCAATAAGCTTAAAGATTCCTCTTTATGAATACATAAGAAAATTAACTACGGATTTAGGAATGACTAACTCGTCTTTGAAAATTCCTCTTTCAATTTTTAACTTGATAAATGGGGGAGAGCACGGAGCAGGAAATTTGGAATTTCAAGAATTTCTTATTATTCCTTCTTCTTTAAAATCTTACTCATTAGGATTAAGAATGGCTGAAGAAATTTATCATTTAGTAAAAGATGTACTTGTGAGACATGGTGCGATTTATTCAGTTGGAGATGAAGGTGGTTTTGCCCCGAATCTTTTTACAAATTTAGATGCCTTAGAGGTACTATATGAAGCAATTAAACTGTCTGGATATAATTTTGGAAAAGATATTTTCTTTGGACTTGATGTTGCCGCCAATGTCTTTTATAAAGATGGTAAGTATTTTATCAGAGATAGAACTTCACCAATGGAAACCTCTACCTTTATTGAATTTTTATCTGACCTTCAAACACAATATCCTCTTATTATCTTAGAAGACCCTCTTTATAATGGAGATTTTGAAGGGTGGGTAAAACTTACCCAGCAATTTAAGGAAAAGGCCCTTATAATTGGAGATGATTTACTTTGCACCAATTATCAGAAAACCTTAAGGGCAATTGAAAAAGACGCTTGTAACGGAATTTTAATAAAACCAAACCAGGCTGGGACAATTTTAGAGACCCTAAAAGTTATTAAACTTTGTAAAGAATCTGGATGGAAGGTTATTGTTTCTCATCGTTCTGGAGAAACTAATGACACTTTTATTGCTGATTTTGCTGTTGGAATTGAAGCTGATTATACAAAATTTGGTGCTCCTGCAAGAGGGGAAAGGGTAGCTAAATATAATAGGTTGTTAGAAATAAGCACACAGCTTGATTTTCGCTAGCGCTCAAATTAAAAAATGAAATTTCAGAAACTCCAAAATAACTCACCAATTGTTTTAGTAATTTTAGATGGATGGGGAATCGCTCCAGAAAGCCCTGGTAATGCGGTTGAATTGGCCAAAAAACCTAATTTTGACAGATTATGGATCTCGTTTCCCCACACTCAACTTTTGGCGAGCGGAGAAGCCGTTGGACTCCCAAAAAAGGAGCCCGGAAATTCTGAGACAGGTCATCTAAATCTTGGAGCAGGAAGAATAGTTTATCAAGATTTACCGAGAATAAATTTGGCAATCGCCGATGGAAGTTTTTTTAAGAAAAATGCCTTTTTAAAAGCGATAAATTATATTCGTCAAAAGAATTCAGATTTAAATTTAATGGGTCTTATTGGATCTGGCGGAGTTCACTCTAACATCGAGCACTTATTCGCTTTAATAAGACTAATGTCAGAACAAAAAATTAAAAATGTTTATCTTCATCTTTTTACCGACGGAAGGGACTCTCCACCGAAATCCTCCTTAACATATATAAACCAGATTGAACAAGAGTTAATAAACTTAGGAATTGGAAAAATCGCTACAATTTCTGGAAGATATTATTCTATGGATAGAGATAATCGTTGGGAAAGAGTTCAGAAAGCTTATGATGCGTTAACATCTGGAATAGGAGAAATAGCAAAAACTTCTCAAGAAGCAATCAAAAATTCTTATGAAAGAGGTATTACTGATGAATTTATTCTTCCAACAGTCATAGTTGATGAGAATAACAAACCCGTAAAAGTAATTAATGATAATGATTCTATTATTTTTTTTAATTTCAGAATAGATCGACCAAGGGAGCTTACTAAAGCCTTTGTTCTTAAGAATTTTGAATCTTACCGACCAACAAAGGCTTCTTTCGATCCTTATGCAGAACGATATGGTCATAAACAATTTGAGGAAATTAAGGAGATCTCGACTTTTCAAAGAAAAAAAATATTAAAAGATCTTTTTTTTGTGACCATGACTGAATACGAAAAAGGTCTCCCAACAGAAGTCGCTTTTAGTCCCCCGATTGTAAGTTTATCCTTAAGTCGTCTTTTTTCAGAAGCAGAAAAAAGACAGTTTCATATCGCGGAAACGGAAAAATATCCTCATGTGACAACTTTTTTTGACGGCCTTAAAGATCGACCTTTTTCTTTTGAAGAATGGGCTGAAGTTCCTTCTCCTAAAGTTGCCACCTATGATCAACAACCAGAAATGTCGGCAAAGGAGGTCACTGCTCAATTCCTAAAAAGATTTAGAACTAAATTTTATCAGTTTGCTTTGATAAATTTTGCCAATCCTGATATGGTTGGTCATACTGGAGTGTTAGAAGCTGGCATTAAAGCTTGTGAGGTTATTGATTATTTTTTAGGACAAATTATTAAGGAAATTTTAGCTCAAGGAGGAACAGCGATAATAACGGCTGATCACGGAAATGTTGAAGAGATGATTAATCCTCAAACCAACGAAATTGACACAGAACATTCTAATAATCCCGTTCCTTTCATTTTAATAAATAATAATTTAAAAACTAAAGGAATTACTTTTCCTCAAGGAGTTTTGTCTGATGTGGCACCAACAATTCTTTCTTTGGCTGGATTAAAAATTCCGGAAGAGATGACAGGAAGGCCCCTTTTTCTCTAATATCTTCTAATTACACCCACGACCTTTCCTTGAACTTTAACATTAGTTGAAAAAATAGGCGACATTTTTGAATTAGCAGGCTCTAATCTAATTCTTGTGGTTTCTTTAAAATAGCGTTTAAGAGTAGCCAAACCATTTTCAAGAAGAGCCACGACAATATCACCATTATTAGCTTCCTCTTGTTGTTCAACCACGACAAAATCACCATCTAATATTCCTTCGTCGACCATCGAGTCTCCTTTAACTTGAAGAACAAAAGAGCGTTTTTTCCCTGAGATCATTCCTGGAGTTACCATGATTGTAGCATTTGGGTCAGTGTAGGGTTCAATTGGTTGACCAGCAGCAATAAACCCTAAAACGGGGAGTTCTATTTGAAGAGTCGGAGAAACCAATTTTGATTCCCTTTTCACTTCTATCCCTCTTACTAACCCTGTATATCTTTTTAAAACCCCTTTTTTTTCTAATGTTTGAAGATGTTCGTGAATAGTGGCTAAAGAAGAAACACCAATTGCTTGAGCAATTTGTCTTAAGGTTGGAGCCCAACCATTTTTTTGAATATATTGATTAATAAAGTCTAGAATTTGTTTTTGTCTTTTATATAAAATTGCTGGCATAATTAAAGAATACCCGAACAAAACCCTAATTGTCAAGAGAAAGATTTAAGGATAAAATATTAATAAATGAAAAAAATCGTTCTTTTTTTTATTATTATTTTTTTTTCTTTTTATAAAACAGTTTTTGCTTCAGAAGAGTTTACAACCATTTGTAAAACAACATATCAAATTTCTGAAACTGGAACTGCCAATATCACTCAAGAAATTTCCTTAGTCAACCAAAAACCTGACTTATATGTTTCTGAATATACCTTGAACTTAACTGATGAGAATGTTCAAAACGCAAGAGGATGGGACAGAGTTGGACCTTTAAAGACAAAGGTGTTTTTTGCCAATGGGTCAACTAACATTTCTGTTTCTTTTAATGAGAAAGTTGTTGGAAAGGGACAAACACTCTCTTTTATTATTAAGTATGAAATTCCAAAATTTGCTAAAAAAGAAGGTCAACTCACAAGAATAGTCTTACCAAAACTTGGTGAAGAAAATCTTCCAAATCAATTTAATTTAGAAGTAAAAACTCCATCTAATTTAGGGTTTTTGGCATTTTCATCATTACCCCCAAAAGAATCTTTTAAAAAGGATAATTTTAATATATTTACTTTTGACAAAAATGATTTTATTAATACAGGAGTAATTTTGGAATTTGGTGAATATCAAATTTTTGATTTTTCTTTAACTTACTATCTTCAGAATTTAGAAAACCAGACTGTTATTGAAAAAATTTCTCTTCCCCCAGATACCAATTATCAATCAGTTGAATATTTTGAGATTACTCCAAATCCTTTGAATTTAACAATTGATGAAGATGGTAACTGGTTAGCTTCCTTTGAACTTCTTCAAAACTTAAAATTAGAAATAAAGGTTCAGGGAAGGGTCAAAATTTTTCCTTCTTTTTTGGATAGATTTTCCCAAAACCATGAGAATCTTAATCAATATTTGGCTCCGAAGGCTTTTTGGGAGGTTGATGACCAAAAGATTAAAAAGTTAGCAAAGAAGTTTAAAAACCCAAAAGAAATTTATGATTTTGTTATAAATACTTTAAGTTACGATTATGAGAAATTAAAGGAAGAAAGAAAAAGATATGGAGCTATTGGTTCTTTGGATAATCCTAATCGTGCTTCATGTTTAGAGTTCACTGATCTTTTTGTTGCTTTAGCCAGAGCTTCAGGGATTCCTGCTAGAGAAATTGAGGGTTTTGCTTATACTGATGATCCTAAACTTCGTCCTCTTCAACTCTCTTTAGACATTCTTCATTCTTGGCCAGAATATTATGATCAAAAATCATCTTCCTGGAAAATGATTGATCCAACTTGGGGAAAAACAACTGGAGGTTTTGATTATTTTAATAATTTTGACATGTCTCATTTTACTTTTGTTATTCACGGATTAGATAGTCAATATCCTCTCCCTCCAGGTTCATATAAACAAGAAAGCCAATTGGGAAAAAATATTTTTGTTGAATTTGGAAACAACTTACCTACCCTGAAAAGTAAAATTGATCTTGATTTAGCCATTTCATCACCAAATTTTTTAAAAAGAGAAGTTACTGGATTTTTAGAAATAAAAAACTTGGGACCTTCAGCTGTTTACAAATTACCCATCCAAGTAATTACTTCTCCTTCCATTAATATAAACTTTTCTCAATCAGAAATTCCCTATCTTTTACCTTTTGGAAAAAGTAAAATCACTTTTAATCTCAAAAATATCTTTTCTATATTAAAAAATGTTAATGAAGAGCTTGTTACCGTAAAAGTTGGGGACCAAGAAATTCAAAAAAGTTTCAACTTGAGACCAGAACTATTAGGATTGTTGATAAATATATTATGTTATTTTTTAATAACTATCTTCCTTGTTTTAGTTATAAGTTTTGTTTTCCATTTCCTTCATATTAAGAGATTTAAAAAAAAATAATTTTTCTTGATCAAGGTCTTTCAATGTGATAATATCTTAATCAATGAAGTCAATTTTAAAAAATTTCTTACTAAATTTTTTCTGTCTTTTATTAATATCATACCTGATTCCGGCAATAGACTACTCCGGAAAAACTGAAATTTTAATTCTTGCTTCTTTAGTTTTAGCTTTAGTTAATATCTTGATAAAGCCTCTTTTAAATATTCTCTTTTTACCAATAAACTTGATTTCTTTGGGAATGTTTCGTTGGGTAATTAACGTCATTGTACTTGGATTAGTAACTATTATTGTTCCTACCTTTAAAATAAAGTCTTTCTTTTTTTCTGGTTTCAATTTTCAGGGATTTATAATTCCCAGCTTTAATGTTAGTCTTCTTTGGTCTTATGTCTTGGTTTCATTTTTAATTACATTAATCTTAAATTTTCTTAATTCAATTCTAAAATGAAAGATTATTTTGTGATTGCTCAAATATTTGTTTCTTTAATTCTCGTAAGTCTTATTCTTTTACAAGCAAAAGGTACTGGATTAGGAAAATCTTTTGGAGGAAGAAGTAATTTTTTTTCCACTAAAAGAGGAGTAGAAAAGATTATCTTTAATTTAACAATTCTTATTTCAGTAATATTTATCGCCTCTTCTATTATCCAAACCTTAATTTTTCCAAAATGAGATTTTTTAAAAAATTAAGGTTCTTAATAAGACTTTTTATAGCCTTTTTTAAAAAAAGAAGTAAGGGAATTTTAATCGGCCTTATTTTAGGAATTATTTTCTACATAATTCTTCCAAAACTTGTTAAATTTTTACCCCGTTTTAGAAAAATTGAAAAAATCGGAATAGTCGGAAAGTTCAGTATTTCGGAAATCCCACCCAATATTCTTGATAAAATAAGCATTGGTTTAACGAGTGTCTTGCCAAATGGAAATGTTGTTCCAGAACTTTGTGATCGTTTTGAAGTTTCACCAGACGGAAAGGTTTATACCTTTTATTTTACTGAAAAGAAATTTTTTTGGCACGATGGAAAGAAATTTGCCCCTGAAGATATTAATTACAACTTTAAAGATGCAAAGCTGCTTCCAATTGACTCACAAACTCTTAAAATTATTCTAAAAGAACCGTTTTCTCCTTTTCCTACGATAGTCTCTCAGCCACTTTTTAAAAGGGGTCTTATTGGATTGGGAAAATATAAAGTCAGGAAAATTGAAAGGTCTGGTCAAATGCTCAAATCTATATTACTTGTACCTGATAAAAAAACAGATTCATCAATTCTATACTATAAATTTTACCTCAACGACTCCCAGTTAAGATTAGGATTTAAATTGGGAGAAATAAATAAAATAGAAGAGCTTGACCAATTAAAGGAGTTTGAAAGTTGGAATAATCTTTCAATATCTCGTTCTCAATCAAAAAATCGGCAGGTAATTTTATTTTTCAATACTCAGAAGGATCCATTATTAGACAAAAACTTCCGCCAAGCTATTTCCTATTCGATAACAAAAAAAGAAAGCAAAGAAAGAGCAATTAGTCCAATAAGTTCTTTATCTTGGACTTATAATCCTGGAGTTAAAAAATATGAGAAGGATATTGCCAAGGCTAAATTACTTTTATCGAAAGTAAAAATTCAGCCAAATTTAAAATTTTCTTTATACACTCTTCCATCTCTTGAAAATGAAGCGATAAAAATAAAGGAAGAGATGGAATTATTAGGATTAAATATAGAAATAAAAATTAGTTCAATCATCCCTAATGATTTTGATTTTTTTTTAGCGGTGAGAGAAATTCCTTCTGATCCTGACCAATATCAATTTTGGCATACAGGTCAAAGGTTTAATATTAGTAGTTTTTCTAATCCAAGGATAGACAAATTACTTGAAGATGGAAGAAAAACCCTTAATCAAGATGAAAGGAAAAAAATTTATTTTGATTTTCAAAGATTTCTGGTGGAAGAATCTCCAGCAATTTTCCTTTACTATCCTTCCTATAATTCAATAGAAAGAAATTAAGAATTTTGATATAATTTTTATACTTAACCGAATTGGGTTTATAGACCCACTCTTTTGGCTAGAGTTTTGAAATTAGTAGACCTGCCTGTCACGCCGAGGTGGCGAAATTGGTAGACGCGCACGGTTCAGGGCCGTGTCCTTTATGGATGAGGGTTCAAATCCCTCCCTCGGCACCCTTCGACTTCGCCCCGCACCAGACGGTGCAGGGCTTCGCTCAGGGCAAGCCGAAATCAATCTTAGGCTAGGAGAATAATAAATATGATTAGAAAAGATTATAAATTAAAATTCAGAGCGATTTGTTCGAAGCTCCTGAATTTTACATTGTAGGGAAATCGTTGAGAAATCCGCCAACTGGCGGATGTCCCATGAGAAACAAATAAGAAGGTTTGAGGCACAAGCTTAGTTTTTAGAAAAGAATATAAATTATCTTTCGAGACGGAATGAATGAAAATCTCGCAAGATACTACTTTGGAAAATCCCTGCCTGCCGGCAGGCAGGCGCGCAGGCATGAATTATTATGTTTATGCTATCAAAAGTACTTTTAAAAATTACATTTATGTGGGATTAACCCAAGATTTAGAAAGAAGATTACTAAGACATAATAATGGAAGAGAAAAAACAACCAAACCATATAAACCTTATAACTTGATTCATGTTGAGATCTCAAGTGACAGAAATGAAGCTAGAAAACTTGAAAAGTATTTCAAATCAGGTTATGGTAAGGAAATATTATCTGAATTAGCGGACGTGGCGAAATTGGTAGACGCGCAGGCATGAGGGGCCTGTGGCCTTAAAAGCCTTGGAGGTTCAAATCCTCTCGTCCGCACCCAATTATAACTCTTTCTTCGTTTATGAAACTTATAATTCCAAAGTTGGAAATTTAAGGGTAAATTTTACCTTAATGAAGAAAATATTTAATTTTAATAATTTGCTGGTAGTTCTTTCTGGATTAATTATAAACATTTTAAACGTATATCATGTTATTTATTTTTTTATTCACAGACCGCCAAGAACAACCTTCATGGGAGTTGGAGTATACCTTTTTGACTATTATGTTTACCTTTCTTATATTGCCCAAGGAGCAAGAGGAAATTGGTTGTTTATTAACCAAATGACCACCGAGAATCAACCAGGTTTTTGGGCAGGTTACTGGCCATATCTTTTAATTTGAAAAATAGGTAAGTTTTTTTCATTTAGTCCATCTATTTCTTATTGGCTATTTATTTTCATTTTTGGTCTAATTTATGTTTTTCTATCTTATTACTTAATTTCACTTATTTTTAAAGAAAAAAAATATTTAATAATTTCAAGTTTTCTTTTGTTTTTAACAGCAACTTCCTTTATCTCCAGTTACTCCTTAAAACCATTAAGAATTAATTTTTATATAATGTCATGGTTTTTACAAACCATTATCTTTTCTAGAATTGATGTTATACCTCACCATCTTTTAGCTTCAGTCTTTGTGGTTCTTCTTTTCATTTCTTCTCACTTTCTTTTTGAGGCTTTTAAAAATGAAACTTCTTTAAAATTGCCGTTTTTGGGAATAATCCTTTCATTTTTGGTTATAGAGTTGGTTACTCCAATAAAATTAGCTTATTTATTTCCGGCTTTTGGTTTTTCCTTGATGCTATATCTTTTTCAATCTGATTCAATAACAAAGAGAATAATTATAAAAACTTTTTCTTATGGAATATACGTTGCCGTAGCCATAATACTTTTTGGTTTTATTTTTAAAATAGATTTTGAAAATTACTATACATCTGAAATGTTTAGCTGGGAAATTAGTCAAAATTTTATACCAAACTTTTTTAGCTTTATCCATGGGGTTGGTCCACTTTTTGTTCCATGTCTTCCTGCATTGGTCCTTTTTATTTTTAAATTAATTAAAAGCCCATGTTCAGTGAATCCGATGATGTTTTTTGGGATATTTTCCACAATATTTTCATTTATTTTCTTTTTTTCTAAGTTAGCTTTTGTTTTCAAGGGCCATAACTCCCGTTTCCTTTTCCCTGAGGGATTTATCTTTATGGCAATTCTTTTTATTTGGACTTTTGAGGAACTGTCAAAGAAAATGAACACAAAAAAGAAAAAGTCTCTTCTTTCAATAATTATTTTTTCTTCCTTAATTTGTTTTGTTTTTTATAGCAAACAATTTTTAGGCCCAAGAATTGGTTTTAATAAAGACATAACCACAGGCTATGCAAATGATTATTTTAATTATTTGGATAACAATATTGTCAAGGGACTTGAATTTATTAATGATCAGGATGATCGAAAGAATATCCTTACTAATCCCATAAGTAGCTTGGGAATTATTGTTCCTAGTTTTTCTAATGGAAATGTTTACGTTGGAAGGCCTCAATTAACAAAAAAATACAATCTTAAAGCGAATGAATCAATTCTTTTTTATAGCCGAAAAATGGATTTAGCTTCAAAAAAAAATTTCCTTTTTAAAAACAATATTGATTATATTGTTTGGACCAAATTAGATGTCTCACAAAACAATCAAAAAGAATTTCAAAATCCTTCTTTTATTTTACCAGGTCTTCCTGTTAAGTTAGTCTTCTTTAACGACTCAATAAAAATTTACAAAGTGGTAAGGTAGAAAAAGAGTGAAAATTCTTGTAAATATAATCAAAACCTTTTAAAATAACCCCATACGATCTTTGAGTTGGTTAATTTGTTAACACTTGGGCCACTTAGCTCAACTGGTAGAGTGTTTCGACTTGTCAAACATGTCAGCCGAGTTCGACTCGGTGTTTTCATTCGTCTTTAAATGACCGCTTAGCTCAGTTGGTAGAGCGCTTCGTTTACATCGAAGAGGCCGGGGGTTCAAGGCCCTCAGCGGTCACCATAAACATTGTAAATTATAGATTATAAATTTAAAATCTTATTTGTTACTGCCGAGATAGCCAAGGTAGTCACGGCGGGGCTCTGAAAAAGCTCAGATGCGTGTGCAACTCACGCTCTCGGCACAAAAATAATAGGTTTTATAAGCGGAAGTAGTTCGTCGGTAGAAAAGTCCCACATAAGCGAGGGTAGTTCAGGGGTAGAACGTCTCCTTGCCAAGGAGAAGGTCACGGGTTCAATTCCCGCCCCTCGCTCTGAAACTAATTTACGAGCTTAATGTTCACCTCAAAGCCAAAAATCTTGTTTGGAGATTTATCTAACAAACTCAAAAGTAGAAAGAATTTGTTGGTAATCGGCCCAATGTTCTTGATAATTTAAATTGCCATTAAAGTGAATTAAAAGATTTCCTGGAGTTTGAAATGTAGTTATTCCTTCAAGGGCACCACCCAATTGAGTAACCCTTTCATAAAAAACGCCTGGGTATCCATAAACGTCGATCTTTTTAAGTCTCATAAATTGCTTTAACTGATCCTCGAGTGGACTAACTTTCTTCTTTGTCTGTTCCAGCCAGTCTAAAACGTTCAAATTTTTTTCATTCTTCTCATCACAAAGATATCAATTTTAAAAGATTGAGAATATTCTTCATTATTTAGTTCTCCTGATGAAGCTTTCGTGATATCATAATTAGTAAGATAAAGTGTATTCTCTGGTTCACCTGAAACATACCAACCTTGTGGGTATTTTAAATTGAAACCATATTTAGAATTAGAATATGTTAGCCAATTAGTAGTTTGTGAAATATGACTGACATCAGAGAGCCTGAAGGTAGGAATGACCTGATTAATTTCCGGCGTTTCATTCCAGGCAATCATTAAATAGTTCTTATTATTAAATAACCAGGCAACCTGATAAATTCCTTTATACCCTGAATAACTTTCCAAAGGACCTTCAAATCCTTGGCTTTTAATAGAATAGCTGAACGCTGGAAGACCATTAAAGGTAGAGAAGTGCATTGGTTCAATTAATTCTAGGAATATTGATTTGTTGTTAAAATTGGCTGAGAAATTCTTCTGAGCCTCTGCTTCTAAAGTCTACCCTTGTTCTTGTGGTGTAACAGCGGCGATATCTACATGAGGCTGATCAACCCCATTAGTGGCCGTTGATGAAAAAATATGGATATTTGGATTGCTTTCTCGGCCTGGATAACCAAATCCACCCGTAATAACTCTCATGCTCGATGGGTAAGAGAATGAATATCCATTGGTATTAGAAAATTCTTGCCAATTAGATGATATTTGGGGCTGATTTGAGAAAGTAATTGTGGGAATAATTGATTGAGTTAGAGAAGGGAAAGTTGGCTGGGCAATCAATTTAGATTTTTTAAAGAAATATAGACAGACAAGTATTAGACATACACCTAAAAGAAAGAAAAAGACTATTAAAAAAAATCTTTAAGATAGGTGTATGGGTTTGTTTTTCTTCTTGGTCTAAAAAAACTTGTGCTTTGGAGAAATCATTGTTGTTATTCATACAAATAATTATGATAATTTAAAAAATGAAATTCAAGTTAACTTTTTACGCTTACTTTGGTATAATTTTTAATTGATATTTAATTTAGAATTCATTGCGGGGTCGTCTAATGGTAGGACAGCAGCCTTTGGAGCTGTTTATTCTAGGTTCGACTCCTAGCCCCGCAGCCGATTCGACTCATCTTGAGCGGCTCGACTACGCTCGCCGTCGAAAGATTCGCTCACGGCTATAGCCACCAGGTATTTTATAGTTACCAATCAATAAGTCGAATCGTCCTGAGCGACTGAAAGGAGTCGAAGGATTAATGGCGTATTTTGTTTATATTCTTCGGGGTGTCTCGAACGAGTTATATATTGGCCAAACAAATAATCTTCAAAGAAGAGAAAATGAACAATTACAAAATAAAACAAAAGCGGCCAAGTTCATTAGGGATGGTAAAATTTTTAGATTGGTTTATTTTGAAAAATTTAATACGAGATTGGAGGCAATGATGAGAGAAAAACAACTCAAAGGTTGGACAAGAGCAAAGAAAGAGGCATTGATTAATGGCAATCTACAGCTTCTAAAAAGATTGTAATCTCTTTGATTCTGAGCCTGAGGGCTCATCCCTCAGAGTCGAAGACTTGAGCAAATTCGAAGGATTATAATCCTGAGTATAATCGAAGGACGCAAAAATTTTTAAAGAACTTTTATTGGTAATATCTCAAATATTCCTTTGCCTCGTCGATGTATTCTATCCGATCTTCTGGCGTTAAACCCATTGTCAGCAGATTTTCTAAATTTCCCAAGATACTTCCCAGAGCCCATTGTCGACCATAATATTCTCGTAATTTTGGATCGTAACTATCTTTTTTCATTTTTCCGAGGTACTCGTTAACTGAAAAATTCGGATTATCCAATAGAAAATTTAGATCTCTTTCGAATGGTGCAATCATGACCCCATCCCAATCTACAAGTTTTAAACCATCTTTAGATAAAATGATATTCTTACCTGTAATATCCCCATGGGTTAAAACCATTTGGGGCAGATTATTTTTGTAATATTCTCCTAATTTTGTGTGGTCGCTGATCAATTGCCGAATTAAGTTTTCATTTGAGTTTAAAAGTAATCTTGCTTCATTATCTGTTTCATACTTCTTGGCGGATTCTAAACTTAGCAGCTTTTCAAAATCGGCAAAAAATTTATTTCTAAAATTCTCAACTGGCAAGGCAATCTTTACTCTATTTTTCAGTTTGTGAATCTGAACCATCATTTTAGTAAGTTTGGCAACCAAATCTTTTTCAAAAGTATCGTTACCTCGTTCAGTGATCCCTCCTTCAATAAACGGAAAAACATAAACCCACCCTTTTCCTAATTCGAACGAAGTCCTGTTGTGAGCTACAATAGGAGGAATAACAAAATCTAAGTCTTGTATTTGGAGAAGTAGTTCGTTAACTGTTTTAAGACTTTCTATTACCTCTCGTCTCTCACAATACTTAATGAAATATACCCTTCCGTTATTGGCAACAGCTTTATATGCAAAACTTTCTTCGCCTACTGGGATAAAACTTACTTTCTCTGCTTTGATCCCATATTGCTTTTTCAACAAAGAGATAATTCCCCTTTGTATGTCTAAGTTATTAACTTTCATACCACCAATTGTATACGAATTGGCTCAAAAAATCAGAAGTTGCTACAGGTCGGCTAATTGTGGCTTCGGATAGGGATGTGGACGCAATCTTTAAGATTTAGTAAAATTAGGCTACGGCTAAAAGTTGCTGGGTAGATTTAAGAGTAAGTTCTGGAAAATCCAGGATGTCTAACCAGTTTGCCAACCTAAAATTGTTCCATTTGTCCAGCTTATTTTCTCATTAAATTCCCAACAAGGCTTCTGAGGCTAAATTAAGGTAATCTGATGCCACTCCATGTATAAAAGCCATGCACAGGTCAACATAGTTGGTAACAATGTTTTGAGTTGTACATTAGATATGCTACAATTGTTTCGTTATACCATTGTATAACAATGATGTTTCAAACAATTCCCTCTTTCGAAATCAATTTTAGATCAACCTCTGATGGCTGGCGTGGAAAACTGGCTCAAAACTTCACTTTCTCTAATGTCGAATTACTCACCAAAGCTTTGGCAATATATTTAATAAAAGATCTCAACAAAAACAGAATACTTATTGGATATGACACAAGATTCATGAGTGAAGAGTTTGCTAACTTCATGGCGGAAATCTTTAGCAGACATGGGATAAATGTATCAATTATCAATAAACCATCACCTACACCACTTCTTACTTTCACCACAAACAAATTCAATTTTCCTCTTGGCATTAACATAACTGCTTCTCATAACCCTCCTTTTGATAACGGTATCAAAATCCGAATGAATTATGGTGGAACGCCTACTAAAAGAGTTATCAATCAAATTGAAAACTACATTGCTAAAGAATTTCATGCATCAAAAAAGAAAAGCAAGGGAGTAATCCAGCGATTGAATCCATTAAGATCGTATATCTCCCAAATTAAGGATCTCTTAGATTTCAACAAGATTTGCATATTAAATAAAAGAGTCCTAGTGGATACTATGCACGGCACTACTATGGGTATTCTAAGCTCGATTTTTAAAAATACTGGTATAAAAATTTCTTACCTCCACGAGAATCTTGACCCTTATTTTGGTGGAATCAACCCTGAACCAAAATTTGAAACAACCAAAGAATTGCAAGAT
>Ga0172364_10000665_pt1 | contig 25014 bp, 19 predicted proteins | sample LakKivSesite10cm_FD_114545 | JGI IMG/M metagenome (GOLD analysis project Ga0172364, IMG submission 114545) | Sediment microbial communities from Lake Kivu, Rwanda - Sediment site 10cm | ecosystem: Environmental > Aquatic > Freshwater > Lake > Sediment | place: Rwanda: Western Province, Lake... | reverse complement strand
TGCGTAATAATATGCATATTCTTCTTCCCAAGCGACGTGCACATTATTACTCCAAACGGCAATGCTTGGTAAAACCGCTGATATTGCGTCTTCTGGCGTTAACATCACATCCTCACCCCAGGTTGCACCCGCATCCGTGGAGCGCTTGTAAAAAACCTCTTCGTGAATATTTCCCGAAACTACATAACCCTCCCACCAGACCAGATGTATTGTATCACCACAGCACACTGCCCATGGGTCATAGGAATAACCCTGCCGATAAGTTAATCGCACATCCGGTCCCCAACCAGACTGGGAATAGGCAAAAGTAGCGAGTAGCAAGTAGATAGTAGAGAGAAAAAGAATAGTAGGTAGGAAGTAGTAGGTAGTAAAAAATTTGTTTTCAAAATATAACAAATAGATAATTTGGCAATTTTTTTCATTATTACCTCCGTGTTGTTACAATATTTTCGTAATAGTTTAACCATCCTAAAAATCCTTTAAACTCTTATAATATATATAATCATAATTGGACAATTGTCAATACTTTAAATAACTATAAGACAAAAAATAATTTATCGTTACACGGTATAGCAGTTCGTATCGTAGTCGTTTATGATTTAGCGTTTAATATCTCCGGGGAGGCCTATTATTTCAAGTACCTTCTTTAGATCCTTCTTAAACTGGTAACGATGTGTGTATCCATTCGCATTCCTTTCTTGACGGTATTGATTTTTAGGGTATAATAGATTATGGAAAGCATTATTCGGAAGATTGGCAGGGAACAACTGGAAATTCTTTTTGAGATGGCAAGTTCCCTGAGTTCTACCCTGGAATTATCAAAGATTCTTGATATTATTATTGAAAGTGCAAAAAATCTGCTCAAAGCAGAGGCAAGTTCTTTGCTATTACTTGATGAAACAACTAATGAACTTTATTTTGCCAGCGTCACAGGAGAGGTCTCTGAACGATTAAAAAATTTGACTGTTCCCCTTGATAAGGGCATTGCGGGTGCCTGTGTGCGTGAAGGTAAACCAAAGATTGTCAATGATACAACCCGCGATAGGGATTTCTATTCAAGGATAGATAAATCTACAGGTTTTGTTACTCGCTCTATAATTGCTGCGCCTTTGATAATATCAGGAAAGACTATTGGTGTAATTGAAGTGCTCAATAAAAAAGATGGTCAGGATTGGACTGAGGAAGATAAGGATCTTATATTGCTCATAGCGTATCAGGCTGCCCAGGTCATTCAGAATGCCCAATATCATATAAGAATTCACGAATACAAGGATTTACTCAAGGATGAAATAGATTCCCGTTATGCAATCATTGGCCACAGTGAACAATTTAAGAATGTACTCAACCTTGCAGAAAAGGTCGCCCAGAGCAATGCCTCAGTCCTTATTCTGGGCGAAAACGGAACAGGTAAGGAGTTGATTGCAAGATATATTCATCGCTTAAGCACAAGAAGGGAAAAACCATTCATTGCAGTAAGCTGTGCGGCAATTCCTGCAACGCTTTTAGAAAGCGAACTGTTCGGTTATGAAAAAGGGGCGTTTACCGGTGCTCTGACCCAGCATAAAGGCAGATTTGAACTTGCCAATCAGGGAACGATATTCCTTGACGAAATTGGCGATTTACTACCTGAAACCCAGAGTAAACTATTAAGGGTATTACAGGAAAGGGAGTTTGAACGATTGGGCGGAACAAAAACAATAAAGGTTGATGTCAGGGTAATTGCAGCAACCAATCAGAATCTTGAAGAAAAGATAAAACAGAAATTGTTCCGTGAAGACCTCTTTTATCGTCTGAATGTCTTCCCGATATATGTCCCACCATTGCGCGACCACAAGGATGATATTGTTATTCTTGCCGAGCACTTTCTTGGTTACTATGCAAAACAGATGAATAAAGATATCAAAAAATTCTCGAATGAGGTAATTGAAAGATTAATGAATTATCCCTGGCCCGGAAATGTCCGGGAACTCCAGAATGTTATTGAAAGGGCAGTGGTGCTGACAAATACTGATACAATAAAACCTGAAGCCCTGATGCTTCCTTCAGGACCCATTGAATTGCCACTGACCTATGACAAGAATTTGAAAGATGCTGTTGAAGAGTTTAAAATGAATTATATTAAAGAAACCATAAAAAGATGTGGTGGCAATCAAAGGAAGGCAAGCAAGATATTAAAGATTCAGCCTACATACCTTTCAAGATTACTACACAAAAATGATAATGCGTAATTGAGCAAAACCTTTTTCCTTTTTTACCCCTTTTTACCTCCTCTTTATCATCTTAGTTTTAGTTAATCGCCAATCCAAACAAATTTGCCCGTTCTCAAATCCTCTCTGCTCTGATAGACATAGAAATACACACCAGATTCTACTTTCATATTTGAGTCACTGGTGCCATTCCAGATTAGTCGTTGAGTCAATCTGCTAAACTTCTTTATCAATCTGCCTGTTGCATCATATAGTTTCAGAACTGCATCCTTTTCCGGCCTTTGTGCAAATTCAAATTCCATTAATCCCCTTGCTGGATTATGCACTACACTCATGGCTGACTGCATCTGTTCACTTTTTTCTGCTTCTGTAATACCTACAGGATTATTGCCTATTGTCAGTGAGAAATTTATTCCCTGGGTAATTGTACAGGTGTCGTCTTTAAAGGTCAGAATCAATTTCAACTGTTTTACAGTACCTGGCGCGGCATTCCGACTGCAATGGACAACAAATCTGGAAGTGCTGTTATTACCAAAACTGTTGCGATAAATTTTGGGAAAAGTAGCTGAACCTGTCTGAACAACAATCTGGGTATCAAGGGAAACAAGTTGGCCAGTGATATTATAGGCAGAATCAAGTGGATGCACAGCACGATTCTTTATCCGCATCCAGAGATGGGATGTCTCATTTGGGTCAAGCTGACCTGTTGCATTTCCCAAGGCAGTATCTGCAACGGTTGCCTGTAGATTATCAAAGAATACACCTGCAACCTTTGTATAATAGATATTTACAGGCCTGCACTGATTGATATTGTTCTGGATTATTGTATAATTATTATACCCCTGCCAGAAATCTGTCTGATTCGTCTCTATTGAGTATGCATAGGTTACAAACTTTGGTACCCCATTATGCAGGGTATCCTTGATCTCCCATTCAACGCTGGTGCCATTTGTTGTATATAATATTCGGTAGATCGGCCCTGTGGATGACGCCGGGAATCCATCTTTTGCCCGCATTGAATCAAGAACCTCCCATTGCATCACTGAATCAGGAATTGGTTCAGCACTACCAGTATATCCCCAGACACAAAGATTGTAAGGGCCATACGAATGGTAGTCCAGCTGCATTCTTATTTTTTTAGGCAGGAAAAAATCCCTTGCATTCTGGGTCTCTACTTCACTGAAACGGGAAGGTCCGCGATAGGTTTCTGAGGTTGGTGTCGGACTTGACCCAATATTATCATAACCCCATTTATAACCATAATTTCTATTCAAATCAACACCCGCAGTTGATGAACCCTGTCCCGAGTATAGATGCCGGTTCTTACGAATATTTGAAGATGCACCACCTGAATCTGAATTATAACGATAACCATCAGGATTCATTACAGGAATAAAATATATCTCACGATTATTCACATACCAGGTAACTAAAGAATCTGTGCCATAATTTGTCAGAAGGTATTTGATGTAATCAATGCAGAGCGTGGTTCCCATTGGCTCCCTTGCATGGGTTGCACCATTAAAGCAGACTGCAGGTTCCATTTCATCAATCAAAGGATTATCAGAAATTTTGAATGCCACCATGCTCAGATTCTGATAACTGTTTCCTGCACTATAAAAGCGGGTGATATTCGGAAATGAATTTGCAAGGGTCTGGAGGGTATCACGCATCTCCCAGTAGGTATAGAAATAACCAAAATCACGCAGTATCTGAGGGTCTCTGCTTCCTGCCATTTCATAAAACTTCTCAGCAATGTCTTCGTAAGTAATTTTCGTTTTAAATCCCCTTGTCTGAATCTGTTCAAGTTGTTCTTTTGTGGTATTAATCACAAGGTAGTATTCGCCATTATCAGCTTGCTGAACCGTGCAGATGTCAAGTTCTCCGAAGAGTTCACCCATCTTAGAGAACAATTCATCCGGGTCAGCATAGTACACCAATACCTCCATTTTGTTTGAGGCAAAAGCAATAGAGGCAAAGACAAACACGATGACCAATGCACGCAATATTAAGTTCATATCTCTCCTTTCTTTTGTTTGTTTTCTCTTGATCATATTCGTTCACTTACTTTTTGACACTTAAGTCCTAAGAAAGTTGTCAATCTCATTTTTTGACAATACATTATATCAAGAAATCCTAATTTGTCAAGGGGGTAGAATTTCAAAATGTGGGGGTCATTAATGACCCCCACATTTCTGTCTAATGTTATCTGATTACCGAACGATTTGGAGTTACTTCACGAGGACGAGTTTGTGTGTAGCAACTTTGCCTTCAGCCTCAAGCTTCAAGAAGTATACGCCGCTAGCAACCGAGCGCTTGCTGTCGTCCTTGCCGTTCCAAAAAACAGTCTTAGTCCCAGCTGCTTCCTTAGGGCGATTAACCAGGGTTCTGACCAATCGACCCATAGCATCATAGACAGTAAGTATTACTTGACCACCTACGGTCGTGGTATAGGTTATCGCTGAATAACCTTTGGTTGGATTGGTAATTTTTGGTGCAAAACCGAAGGCAAGGGGTACTAAGCCTGACCCAGGCTTTTCCTCAATGCCATACAGCTTGGCAGTATGCAGAACCTCATGGCAATCATCGCTACTACCGTGATAACCACCGGCGATAAAGAGACCAACATCACCAGTAAGGGTCGGCGTTAATACGATTGGTGATACATTACAGACCGGGGTCGGCTTTGGATAGAACCATTCAGTCCAGGTATCAGTATAAGGATTATAGGAGAAGGTCCTGTTTAGGGTTGTGGTCCATTTCTGTCCACAGCTCATATAGAACTCCTTATTCCACTTATCAGTACCGCACGGGACACGATAATTGCTATCAATAGCCGGAATCGTAGTAGGTGTACCCCAGGTAATGGTCGCCGGATTAGACGGGTTAATGTGCCCGACTACATAGTCATTGCGCATTGCCCAGAGCTGGTCATCAAAGCCACCAGCAACAACGGCAAAGGTATCAATGACAGTAGAACTCAAACAGCCACGCGGTGCGCCCGGAAAACTCGTTGCCTGTGTCCAGGTATTATTCACGACATCATAGTAGTAAACAGTGTTACGGCAGGGAACGCCGCTATACCAGTTGCCGCCACCAAAACAATATATCAGCTGGTTGTTGTAAACGCCGGTCATATGGTCAATCATTGGCACTGGTGCAGAAGCGCCATTTGTCCAGCTATTTGAACCAGCGTTGTAGATATTAACAATACTCATTGCTGAACTACCATTCCAACCGCCGATCCTGTAGAATAGACCGTTTACATAATCAGCAGTACCGAATGCAGCCGTGCCTGATGGGTTGCTCGCTCCCGAAGCCCAGGTATCAGAAAGGATGTCGTAGATCCATATCTCATTATTGCTACTGCCAGCGCTGAATACAATATATGTGCCGTCATCGGCACTCGCCTGTGAGTGTCCAGAGGTCGGTGCAGGAAAGGCCGGTGGGTCAAGGATTTCCCAGTAAACCGTAGAGACAGTTGTCTGCTGGTTTATAGTGTCGTTTGCGGGGTTGGCATCACCTGCAAGAACCGTATAGGCAGTGATATCATAGATAATACCGTTTGTTCCACAGGATGTCCAGTTGGGCCAGTTTATGGTTGTATCCGTGGCTGAGGCAAGGGTGATATTTGCGGTCTGATAATAGATATTAACTCCAGCCGAATCGATCTTGAAGTAGACATCAAATGTCTCGGTAAATCCGCCATAATTTCTATAACGGGCACTGGGATTGATGGTTGTATTGGGTAAAATCATTAAACCTGGGGCAAGGATTGCCATAGTTCCCACATCGTGGTCGGTTCCCGCAATTCCAATATCATAGACCCAAATCTTATCAGGACCAGATTGGTCAAGGATATAGACATACCGTCCATCAAATGCGCAGTCTGCCTCATAGCCCTGGGTCTGACCCGGGTCGCACTGCCAGGTTGATTCTGGAGTAGCAGCAGGAACACCATTTGTTAGGTGATATTGATAGAAGTGGGATGGACTTGCCTCTTCAGCCTGGAATAACATTGTTGGTGCAGTCGTTGCACTATATGCACCACTCATTCCGCAAGGATACTGCGCCACTGACCAGGTAGTCCAAGTTCCGGTCTGGGATGGCTTTGCATAGCCATCAAGCATTGTACTCCAGTCTGAACCATATAGTGCATCGTCGACAACATTAAAATCAAATCCTTCAAGGGTGCTGGAAACTGTTCGGTATGAAGATCCGGTTCCATTGGTCATATTTATGCGATAGATCGTGGTATTGTACCCTGCCATATACATTGTGTTGCTACCGCCGTATCCAATTCCCAGGCGATATGTAGGAAGACCAGAGACGAGGGTTACCGAATCAACCTTGGTGCAGGGTGAATGTTTCTGAATCGCATACATCTTATTATAAGCACTGTTCCACTGGGTAACCCAGAGTGCATCCCTTTCCCAGTCATAGGCAAGACCCCAGCAATAACCTGTGGCATTAATCGGACTCAAATCGATTGTATCCACAAGTGTCGGTGTTGCAAAAGGTCCATTATAGGGCACGCCTTTTTGATTACCCTGTACTTTAAACACATGTGATGGTACTGCGCTTGGTGCTGAAAGGTCAGCATTGTCACCAAATGCCATGGGCACGAGTGCCAGTATCAACATTATATATGCAAAGCGTTTCATTTCATCTCCTTTTTTTGTCTTGCTATAAAAACACACAGAATTACACAAATATGACACGGATTAACGCAGAGTTTTTTATAATTTTTATCTTTTTAACTTCTTACCTTCTATTGTTTCTCTGGGTCTCCGTATCTCACTGCCTTTTTGTTCAGATATCACCCCCTTTCTTTGAACCCACAATAACGCACATTTTGGGTCACCGTATCTATTATATTCAAAAAATAAAAAATGTCAAGACACCACAACTTTTTTGGTTATTGTTCAATATTATGTGGAGTAATAATTAATAAAAAATTTGAAGACCCTTACCCTAATCCTCTCCGCGTAGAGCGCGGAGAGGATTAGGGTAAGGACTGACTGCACTTTATTGTGAATAACTCCACAGAAGATCAAGCATTTCCGTTCTTTGCTCTCCTATTTTAGCAGAATGCCGCGTGAACTGAATGATTTTCCATCAGTCTGCAGATTAAAGAAATAAACGCCTGAAGCTACCCTACGACCGAACTCATCGTCACCAGTCCATCTCACAGTATAGACACCGGGTGATTTTGCTTCGTTAACGAGTGTTCGCACGAGTTGACCTGCAGTATTATAAACCTTTACACAAGCCTTGGTATTTTTATCAATTGTATAGTAAATATCTACTCTGTGCCGTGCAGGATTAGGCGCCAGACTTATCCGGTTTGTTCCAGGGTCAACATAATTAGCAAACTCATTAACACTCACCCAACCCAACATCCTGGGTTGCTTTGTCGTGAATTTAATCGCCCTACCATTCGCAAGCGTCGGTGCGCCAGTATCATACATCTTATCAAAGAGATAACTCATACCATATTTCTTTAGTGAATCCTGCTGTCCAACTGTGCAACTCGTGGTAGGCTCAGTCACTCGTTTATACTGTATCACAATATCATTTTTCAATCCAGGGCCTGCTAATGTAGAATCATAAATAAGGATCTGGAATGTCAGTCGGTTGCTGGCTGAACCAGTTATCGAATCATATTGAATAATAAACCGGTGATTGGTTACATCATTGTAATACCACCACGTACTACCTGTTGAACCGGTATTCAGTGTATCCCAGAATGCTGCAACCATATTAGGTGCTGATGTCTGACTGCCATAGTCGTACATCTTGGGAAGAATACTATTATGCTGGACTGTGATGGTCTGCCTGCCAAAGCAGATCCAACCATTTGAACAGACTGAAATACTATCCGAGGTTGTTCCACCTAATCTCTTTGCATAATGTCTGATCACAATGGGCGAACGGACACACCTTGTGACCATCGTACCGCCAGTCCCAATAGAGGTTCCAGGACCACCTAAATTTGGATTTATCTCAATCCAGTTATAAACCGGTGCCTCGGTATAGAGGTTGTCCGTATTATCAAGGATGAAATAACCAGCACTATCCGGGCCACAAACAGAACCCATTCTCAGTTGATAATAGACTTTTCTTGTATAAGAACCTGCAGTCAATTCGAGCTCAAATGGAACAAGTGTTCCAATTTGAATCAGGGTGTCTGCGCTGAGCACAAATGGGTCACCGCCATTATTACCTTTTGCCTTGGGATTGATATTACCGAATGTCGCGGTTGAATCAAGGATTGTAATATTGGTATTTGTGGTTCTTAATTTGCCGGTTACGCCTGTGGCAGTTGCTGTGCCAAGATTGATTATCGTATCAACCAATGTAATGGTTTCTGAAGGTTCAAAAAAGCCATTGTTAGTGCCGGTTGGCGGTGGGTCAAGCACAACTGTGCCAAATTCAGCAAGGCGCAAATCAGGTAATGAACCAGATGAGGGTGTATTATCTATTGCCCTTTTAGCACGAACCCTACCCGCACCATACATCGTGTCTTTACCTGCAGTACCTAAATCAAGGGCAGTAAACTGCATGATACTATCAACCTGAGCAACAGTTAGGTTGGGATTCTTAGAAAGTAGTAATGCAGCAACTCCAGCCAAAATTGGTGTCGCCATAGAAGTTCCACTCCAACCACTGGAATATCCATTATTGCTGGAATATGAACATGAAGTAATGCTAACTCCTGGTGCAGCAATATCTGGTTTGAGAATTCCGGAGCCTGGTCTAAACGGATAATCCCAGTACCAGGGTGCATCCTCCCAGCATGATGGACCACAGGAAGAGAAACTCGCGAGCACATCTGCATTATCTACAGCAGCGCAGGAAATTGCGCCAGCAAGTCTTCCCTGCACTTCTGAAGGATGGTGCCACGGTGGCGGCACATCGCCCGGGCAGCGGAGATTGTATGGAATCGGACAATAACTCCCTGTATAGCCACGTTCATTTCCTGCGGCAATAAAATACGGCATTCCAGCAAGTGCCACATTGGTCACTGCCTTACGCCACATACTCCTTCTTGGTGTCCAGGCAACAAACCAGCCCAGGGACATTGATACAGCATCTGCACCATGGTTTGGTGAGAGCGGTGGAGAGATTACAAATTGTATTGCGTCAAAGACATTCTGCTCTGAGATAGTATCGGGCATGGGATAGGCAATAGATGTTCTCACTCGACAAACCATTAATGAACACTGAGGAGCAATCCCGCAGGAATCACCAGCTGCACCATTTGAGGCAATCTCTCCTCCACAGCATGTGCCATGGCCCTGGGCATCAATGGGATTGTTATTATTATTTTCAAAATTCCAGCCGTGATTTGGGTAATTGGGGTCATTCCACATATCCACATATGAGTGGTCAGATCCAGATGGTTATAATTACAACCAGTATCAATTAATCCAACAATCACACCCTGCCCCCGATAACCGGCAGTCCAGCAAGAATCAGCCGCCACTTTACTGACATGCCATTCTTTGGTTCTGTAGTCCAATATATCTACTGGAACAGGTTCGCCGTAGGTCAGAAGAATATCTTCACTTACTGCATAGGGATATGCGATTAATGATACATTTTCTCTGTTGGCAATTTCATTGATGACTTCAGTTGTTGCCTTACAGGATACTGCATTTATAATCCAGAAAGATTTTATTTCGGAGACCTTGTTTGACCTGGTCTGAAGATTCAAATAATCTAAGAGCGGTGACTGGGTCCTTGCAGAGAGTTCTTTTAAGTAATTCACGACTGGATAGCGTTGTTCCCGACGGGGTAAATCAGCGACAAGATTGCGTAGATAATCTTCGTTAGATTGTTCATCAAAAACAATCATAACCTCGATCTGAGCATCACCCCTCGTCTTAGCGATAATCTCATCAAGTTGTGGGTCAATCAATGCCTTTGCCTCCGCAATACCCACAATTCCTATTGCTAATAAACATAGCAAAATTTTCTTCATTTTTTCTCCTTTCTATTTGCTTGCCTCCAACTTCAAATATTCTATTTTTAAAAATCGTTTGTTTTATTTGTTTTTCCATCACCCCCTTTCGGACTTAAGCCTTGATAAAAATTTATTTTAGGTTATTGACTATCAGCATAATATTATAATTAGAATTTTCTGATTGTCAAGCCCCTAATTTGTATAGCAATGTTGGCACTTGTGTTTAGCACAAAAACAATTGTGAAATTATTCTTTAAACAAATTTTGCACAGGGAAATTGGCTAAAGCTTATCAGCATAGGATCTGGATTGGAAAAAGCGTGGTCAATGGTCTATCTTTACCAGTTTATGTAGAATGTCAATCCTGCCCAGACCATTTCAACACCAAAATTTTTTGAAAGGCTCAGATATCGGTACTGACAATCAAGCGACATTGCTTTACCAAAGAAGATAGACAAACCGCCAAATCCCATACCAATTACCCTGGGTGATGAGCCTTCAAAATAATCTCTCAGTCTACCCGCAGTTGCCGCATTCTTAAGGTCAATGTGAGAATTATAAAACATGATATCACCCTCTATTCCGAAGAAAGGTGCAAGAAAGAATTTACCCAGTCTCGGTGCAACATTTATTCTTAAGCCGACCCCGGGAACATTTAAATTTTGTGTGGCATCATTCACAACCAAACCGATTGGCTCAAGAAACATATAAGGCAGAGCCTCAGCCGAAATATGGAACTCCGCAGCATAGAACATGCGAGATAGCTGGTCATAATTCTGTAGCGTATAATCATTAGCATACTCTCCACCACCACTGAAACCAATACCCAGCCTACCGGCGAAAGTTAGGGTAAAAATTGATAAAATCAAAATTAATTCTTTTTTCATTTTAACCTCCTATTTCTCTACTATTTTAATATGCAAAATTTATGCCAGAACATCAAGACTTAAGTCTTGTAAAATAAGGACTTTTATTTAGAAATATTAACCTTGTGTTGCACAGAAGTATAACATATTGGCTCTAATGATAATTTAATTGAAATCAAAACGCCTTAAAAATTGAACCTGAAAATGCCCGTTGACATACCTTTTTTTTCATCAAAATCAACAATTACACCATTGGCAATGATATTCTCTTTTGCGACCTTAAATTTCCGAGGCAATTGAAATAAAAAATGTTTAACAATTTCTTCTTTTCTAACACCAATAATCGAATCTCTTGAACCAACCATTCCTACATCAGTAATATAAGCACAACGGTTATTCATAATTTGTTCATCTGCAGTCTGAATATGGGTATGGGTTCCAATTATTGCTGTAGCATAATCACATAGATAACATGCAAGTGCCCTTTTTTCTGCAGTTGCCTCAGCATGAAAATCAATAAATATATTCTTTGTTTGTTTGAGCATCTCCACTGCAATCCTCTTCCCTACTCTGAACGGGTCTTCAAGTGGTTTCATAAATACCCGACCTTCAAGATTTATAACGCCTATCTTGATTCCTATCTTTTCGTAAACAAAATCTCCTCTTCCTGGCGCACCATCAGGATAATTAGCCGGCCTTAAAATTCTTGGTTCTGCATCAAGATATTTATAAACTTCCTTATACTTCCAGACATGGTTGCCGGTCGTGATACAATCCACCCCGCAATCAAAAAGTTCTTTTGCCGTTTTTTCAGTTACACCTATACCGCCAGCAAGGTTCTCACCCTGAGCAATGGTAAAATAGATTCTTTCTTTTTTCACGATTTCAGGCAGACACTGGCTAATCTTCTTTCTTCCCGACTCTCCAATCACATCGCCAATGAAAAGTAATCTCATAGAATATTGTATTCAATATAACATTAATTTCAATACTGGAATTAGGTATGAACTTTTTTTATGTGTTTCGCAGGCTTACATGGGTTTTGAGAGCATCATCGGTGTTGGGAAAAAACTACATCTACATTTTTAATTTGATTATTAAAGGACTTTTCTCAATGCTTCAATAAACTGGTCCATCTCTTCTTTTGTTCTCTTCTCAGTCACCGCAATTAAGAGATGGTTTTTTAGATTTTTGTCAAATATTGAAAGTGGCACACCGCCAAAAATTCTATATTCTAATAATCTATCTACAATCTCCTGGGCAGGCTTGCTTGTCTCTACGACGAACTCTTTGAAAAATTCTTTGCTGAATAAAGGTTTTATACCTTTTAATTCCTTTAATTTATTATATAAATAATGGCACTTGGCAAGACATTGATTTGCTACATCAATTATCCCCTGCTTACCCATTGTACATAGATAAATTAATGAACTTAATGCACACAATGCCTCATTTGTGCAGATATTTGAGGTAGCCTTTTCCCTTCTGATATGTTGTTCGCGTGTCTGCAGGGTCAAAACAAAACCCCTTTTTCCATCAACATCCACAGTCTCACCCACAACCCTTCCCGGCATATATCTCACAAACTCCATCTTTGTAGCAAAAATACCCAATAATGGTCCACCAAATCCCTGGGCAATACCCATACCTTGTCCCTCTCCCACTGCAATATCAGCATTATATTCACCAGGTGGCGCAATAACACCAAGGGAAATAGGGTCAAATATTGAAATAAAAAGTGCACCCTTTTTGTGGACAATTTCTGAAATCTCAGGCATCAATTCTAAATTACCATAAAAATTTGGGTGTTGGACCGCCACGCAACTTGTCTGTTCATCAATTATCTTCTCAAGCAACCCAATATCCAGCACACCCTGTTTTGCAGGACAAAGATCTATCTCCACATTACATTCTTTTGTATATGTTCGGACAACCTGTTGATAAAAGGGATGAATAAGTTCAGAAAGGATTATCTTATTTCTATTATTTATTGCACAGGACATATGGCAAGCCTCGGCAAGTGCTGAACCACCATCATACATTGAGGCATTTGCTACCGCCATTTTGGTCAATTCGCAGATTGCCGTCTGATATTCAAAAATACTCTGAAGCGTTCCCTGAGAGACCTCTGCCTGATATGGTGTATAGGCAGTGTAGAATTCACTACGGGAGATTATACTATCAATGATCGCGGGTATATAGTGGTCATAAATGCCGGCACCTAAAAATGATACAAAATCGTTTGTATTATAATTTATATCAGCGATTGATTTGAGAATCTTCCTTATTTCAATCTCAGAAACTGCATCCGGCAGATTAACCTTTCCCTTAAACTGGATATCCGGTGGAATAATTTTATCAATCAACTCAGAAAAAGAACTGACATCCAGGCGCTTTAAAATTTCTTCTTCGTCTTGCGGCGTTAATGGAAGATAATGCATCAGTGTTTTGCTATCAAATCTTTATACTGGTCTGCGGTAAGTAATTTTTCTACATCTGCGGGTTCGCTTATCTTAATTTTATAGAGCCAGCCTTCATTATAGGGGTCTTTGTTAATAATTGAAGGGTCTTTTACTGTCTTTTCATTAACTTCAATAACCTCACCGCTAATTGGTGCAAAAAGGTCACTCACTGCCTTCACTGCCTCAATCGTGCCCACGGCATCTCCTGCCTTAATCTTGGCACCCACTTTTGGTGGTTCAACCATCACAATATCTGAAAGTTCAGACTGGGCATAATCTGTAATTCCCGTTATTGCAATATTACCTTCAATTCTTGCCCACTCATGATCTCTCGTATACTTTATCTCTTCAATGACATTTGCCATTGGACCTCCTTTGCTCGGCTTTGCCGAACCTTTATACGCTCTTGATTTGTTTCATTTTCAGCATCCTAACCCAATAACCATCTTTTACTTATGTGTTCCTTTCTTATAAAAAGGACCTTTTATAATTTCAACATCAATAGGCTCTTTTGCCATCACCTTTAATTTTGTCCCGGGTTCACTGAATGATAAACCAACATAACCCATACCAATTCCTTTTTTTAATGATGGTGAAAATGTCCCCGATGTTACAAATCCTATCTCCTGAATATTATTGAAAATTTTCTGGTGAGGTCTGGGAATACCCTTACGTGTTGTTTCAAATGCCACAAGCTTTCTTTTCAATCCCGTTTCTTTTATCTTTAGCAACGCCTCTCTACCAATAAAATCGCCTTTGTCAAATTTTACAATCCAGCCCAACCCAGCTTCAAGAGAATTTGTTGTTTTGTCTATATCATTCCCATATAAGCAATATCTCATCTCAAAGCGGAGTGTATCCCGTGCACCAAGTCCAATTGGTTTTATACCGTAATCCTTACCTGCATCAAAAACAATATTCCAGATTTTTAAACCATCTTTTGCGTCCATATATATTTCAAATCCATCTTCTCCAGTATAACCGGTCCGGGAGAGTAAAACATTAATACCTTTGATTTTTGTCTCGGTTGCCCAGTAATATTTTATATCGGCAAGATTAAAATCAACAATCTTCTGCATTAATAATTCTGATTTTGGACCCTGAACAGCAAGCTGACCAATCTCATCACTCCGGTTTTTTATCTCCACATTATATTTTTTGTTTTGCACAATCCAGAAAAAATCCTTTTCGGTATTAGCGGCATTTACCACCAAAAAAATTCGGTTTTTTAGATTATAGACAAGAAGATCATCTACAATACCCGCATCAGGATAGAGCATTGCCGAATATTGGACCTGATTCAATGCTAATTTAAAAACATCATTGGTGGTGATATAATCTGTGAATTGTATCCGGTCTGGTCCAGTAATCTCAATCTCACCCATATGGGAAACATCAAAAACACCAACACCCATGCGCACGGTTTCATGTTCTGCGATAATACCCTCGAATTGTATGGGCATTAAAAAATTGGCGAATTCAACAATCTTGCCATTATATTTTAAATGCATTTTATAAAAAGGTGTCTTTTTAGCCATAGGCTATTATATGCAAAAAAATCTCAATGTCAATAGTTGTCGGTCGTGGTTATGTTGACAATTGTGAAATTTATTGTATAATAGATTGTGCAAATACTCCTGAACCTGCGCAATGACCAATTGATAAAGGAACTAAAGGAAATGGGTGTGACACCCGAGGCTTATTCCATATTCCTAAAAAAAGCAGATTATCGGATAATCAAAATTAACAATCTTTCTCCTGCCCAGGTAAATATCCTCAAGCAGACTGGTCTTATCTGCGGTGCTGATGTAGCAATTCCCAAGGAAGCATATTTTGGGTCAAGAAAAAGAAAATTTACAGTCATAATTTTTGCCAATCTCAGAGAGATAGAAAAAATTATCAACCGGTTAAGTGAACAACCTTGGATGGAAAGAATTACCAACGCCTTATCTGAAATGCTCAAACAGCCAGAAATCCCAATCCTTAAAATCGGAAATAATGGAATCCAATTCCAGCACACTTATATTATGGGGATAATCAACCTCAGCCCTGATTCTTTTTATAGCGGCAGCCGTTATACTACAATATCAACGATTAAAAACGTAATTGAAGAAATGGTGCAGGAAGGTGCTGATTTTATTGACATTGGTGCAGAATCAACCCGACCCGGTGCCAAGATGCTCAGTGAAAGAGAAGAAATTGAACGACTAAAATCGGTCTTACCCGTAGCGGTGAAAACCACAAAAATTCCCATCTCGGTGGATACTTATAAGGCTGATGTCGTAAAATATGCCCTTGACCAGGGTGCAAAGATTATAAATGATATCTCGGGCCTTGGTTTCTATCGTCTCAATAAAAAACTTACCCGCATCATTGCAAAATACCAAGCTTGCGTTGTTATTATGCATATTCAAGGTACACCCAAAACAATGCAAATCAATCCCCTCTATAAAAACCTGATGGCGGAAATTCTTAAGTATTTGAAAGAAAGAATTGATTTTGCCCTGGATAATGGTATTGATTTAAATAGAATTATAATTGATCCTGGTTTAGGCTTTGGCAAAAGGTTTGAAGACAATTATGAAATCATTGAAAGACTGGGCGAACTGAAGGTATTTCAACGTCCGATAATGGCTGGGCATTCCCGTAAATCATTCATTGGCATACCATTCAATTTACCACCTGAGGAGCGGCTTGAAGGAACACTCGGTGTCCAAGCGCTGCTCATAAAAAATGGCGCTTCCATTGTCCGAGTCCATGATGTGGCAGAGGCGAAAAAAGTTGCCCAGTTGATTGATAGAATCGTCCGATGAAGTTATTTGGATTTCTTAATCTCAACACCCTTGATTTGATTGATATTATTATTGTTGCCATACTTATTTATCAATTTTTGAGATTCATAAAAGGAACAAAGGCGACACCTATCCTTTTTGGTCTTATCACAATTTTTGCCGTTTCATTTATTGCCCGCTGGTTCAATCTCCGTGCCCTTGCCTGGATAATGAATTCTATCCTGGCAGTCTGGGTTGTTGCCTTCGTTATTCTCTTTCAGCCCGAAATAAGAAATGCCCTTGCCTTTATTGGTCGGCAGCGTCCTTTAAGATTTTTTTTCAAGGTTGAACCTTTCCCAACAGTCAGTGAAATTATTGATGCCACAAAGAAACTTTCTGAAAGACATCATGGTGGACTTATTGTCATTCAAAAAAACGATAACTTGAGTGATATAATTGAATCAGGTATCCGCATTGAGGCACTGGTGAATTCTATCTTGATTCAAAGCATATTCTTTCCGGATAACCCTTTACATGATGGTGCCTGTATAATTCAACGTGATAAGATAGTTGCCGCAGCCTGTGTCTTGCCCCTGAGTGAAAATCCCGACTTAGGTGGCAAGTTTGGTTTAAGACATCGTGCCGCACTGGGTATTTCTGAACATTCTGATGCCTTTTGTATCGTGGTTTCTGAAGAAACCGGTAAAATGTCTTTTGCCTATAAAGGAAAACTCGTGACGCGGGTCAATGCGGAAGCACTTGCCAAAACCTTGAGAAAGATTGTTAAAGAATAAAATTTATTATTGCGAGGCTTGACAAATGAAGATATTTAAGTATTATATAATATCCATTTAGTGAAGGAGGTTTGATGCGATTTGTAGGCTTACTGTTTGTGGTTATAGTCATCGGCTTTATGATTGGTTTTATTGTGCTCAATACAGATAAAAAAGTTGATGTTGATGTTTTTGGACAAAAATTGTCAAATATTGCTCTTTCTATGGTTTGTTTTTATTCTTTTGTTGCAGGTATGGTTTTTGTGCTCGTCTTTGCCCTTGCTGATGAAATTGCCTTAAGAAATACAATGAACAAATTAAAGAAAGAAAACAATAATATCAAAAAAGAACTTGATGCCCTGCGCAATTTACCCTTTGAGGAGGAAAAATGACCATACTCTTTATCATCATCTTTGCCCTGATTGCATTTATAATCTACTTCTATTTTAAACCCCGCAGACCTAAAATATCGCCAAACATCCCTTATCTTGAATCCTTGATTGCCGAACTGGAAAATAATGATGATCTGGCTATTAAGAAACTCAAGGAAGCATTGAATATCGATACCAATTTAATTGATGGTTATATCAGACTTGGCAACCTATATCGGAAAAGGGGTGATATTGAAAGGGCAGTAAAGATCCACCAATCACTCACGGTTAGACCAACATTAAAAAAAGAAGAAGAGAAAAAAGTATATCTCAGTTTGGTCCAAGATTATCTCCAATCAAATCGTCCTAATAAAGCAATCTCATTTCTGAGAGAGATACTAAAGATTGATAAAAATGACAAAACCGCACGGAATTTGCTTTTAAAGGTCTATGAGGATCTTCAGAACTACCAGGATTGTATCGCAATCTGTGAAGAATATGGAAGCGGTTCAATTGATAATCAACGCATTGCTTATTATTACTCTGCCTTAGGAAATGCAAGATTATCTGAATCAACAGAAGAACAGAGCGAGCGTATGAAAGAAGCAACTAATATGTTTAAAAAGGCACTTAAATTTAAACCGGATTCAGTGAGCGCGCTTTATGCATCTGCTGAATTCTATAAGAATTATGGCGAATTAAAAAAGGCAAAAGAATACTATCTCAAACTCCTTGGTTTTCATCCTGATTATGCATTTCTCATCATACCCGAGTTAGAAAAAACTGCCTATGAAACTGGAACATTTGAACAGATAATTCCACTTTATGAAAAGATTTTCAAACAAAACCCAAAAAATTTCTCTGTGGGTTTTGCCCTGGCAAATTTATATGAAAAGAAGAACGAAATCGACCAGGCAAGAGAAATATATCGGAAAGTCAGTGAACTACATCCGGAGGCATTCCTACCCAGGATTCATATAATGAAATTATCTGCAGATACGAAATCAATCAAGAAAGAGATTATTGAAGTTGAAAAAATCCTAACTCAAAATAAATTCGTCTGTTTAAAATGTGGGAATAAAATAAAAAAATTTATTTTCCTATGCCCAAACTGCCGCTCCATAGAATCATATTTGCCACAACTGTAATCGCCACAATAATTCTTGCCCAGAATATTGAAGAGGCGATTAAGTTATTTAATACCTTTCAATTTGAAAAGGCGCGGGTAATCTTTGAAAAATTAGCCACGGATGTGAATAATCCTCGTATCGCCGAGGTATATTATTATCTGGCAAGATTGACCGTCAATCCAGATTCCTCAATTCTTTACTACCAGCGCATAATAAATGACTCTCCCCAATCCCGGTATGCGGATATTGCCTATCTTGAAATTGCTAAGATTGCCATTGCCCGGGAAGATTATAAAAATGCCCTGATTACTTTGAATGAGTTGAATAAAAATTATCCCAATTCTGAACTGAAGGAAGAGATATTATTCTGGACCGGTATTGCCCAGATAGAAAGTGGAAATAAAGAAGCAGGTTATAAAACCCTTCAGGACCTTATAAATGCTCATCCTAAATCAATCTGGGCAAGCCGTGCCCGAAATTTAATCCCCCAAACCCAACAAAAAGAGTGTTATACTGTTCAGGTTGGTTCATTCAGAAATAAAGAGAATGCTGAAAAAAGGCTTGAGGAACTGAAGGCTAAAGGTTATATTGGACGGATTGTTGAGGCAACAGTGATGGATAAACTCCACTATCGTGTCTGGATAGGAGAATTTGAAACAATGGAGCAGGCAAAATCCTTATCAGCAAAACTTGACTCAATGGGCATTAAAGGTAATGTTGTTAAAGGATACTAACCAGGCACATTGGAAATACCAAATTCCAAATTCCAAAAACCCAAACAAATCATAAAAATAGGATTCCAAAAACTAATGTTTAATGATTGGTATTTAAACATTATTTGGTCAGCCACACAACATGAAGGATTTGTTAACAGAAATTGGAATTCAAATCTAAATTTAGGACTTTAGCCATTTTGGACATTTAGAAATTTTGAATATGCATCTTACCCCGCTTTTAGAACAATATCAGCAGATAAAGAGCAAATATAAGGATACACTCCTCTTATTTCGCGTAGGAGATTTCTATGAATTCTATTACGATGATGCAAAAAAAGCCAGCACATTGTTAGGTATCACCCTCACCTCCAAGACTATAAGTAAAGGAATACGGGTGCCACTTGCGGGTATTCCCGTAAAGGCGAGCGAAAATTATATCGCCAAACTCGTAAAAAATGGAATGAAGATCGCTATATGTGAACAACTTGAACCAGCGAATAAGGCAAAAAAAATTGTTGCACGGGATGTTATTGAAGTAATAACTCCGGGAACCATTTTAAGACCATCGCTCCTTGAAGAAAACAAGGCTCTATTTGTTGCCAGTTGCCTTCCTGATGAAAAACAAATGGGGCTTGCATTCTGTGATATAACTACTGGAGATTTTTCTTGTGGTGAAATTGAATCAGACCAATTGCCAGAAATCCTGATGCGTAAAGAGGCAAAAGAATTAATCCTGCCTCATGGAATTAATCTTAAAATTGATATTCCTGTGACAACAATTGATGGCTACCACTTTATTTATGAAATTGCCTACCAGCAATTAAAAGAGCACTTCAATGTAATTACCCTTGATGGTTTTGGTATCGAGGACAAAAAACTTGCAATTTCCGCTGCGGGTGCACTCCTTTACTATCTAAAAGAAAATCAGAAATCAACCCTGCCCCAGATAAACAAGGTAAACCATTTTGATACCGAAGGGTCTTTATATCTTGATAGCGCGACAAGAAAGAATCTAGAGATTATTTTCAATATTAAAAATGAAGAGGCCAACACATTATACTGGACAATGAACAACTGCCTGAGCCCTTCAGGAAAGAGAAGGTTGCGTGCTGAACTAATTGAACCACTGGTTGAATGCGAAAAAATTAACGAACGCCTTGACGGTGTGGAGGAATTAAAAAATAAGGAATTTTTAAGAAAACAACTAAGAGAATTATTAAAAAATTTGCGCGATGTTGAACGAATTACAACCCGTCTGATGTGTGCAAGAATTATGCCCAGGGAATTGAACAGTTTAAAAGAATCATTGAAAATTTATCCAGAAATAAAAGGAATACTACAGAAATGCGAAAGCAAAATTTTAAAGCAAATTTATAACCAGATTGATAATTTTGATTTGCTCGTTGAAAAGATTGAGCAGGCAATATCGACAGAACCACCAGCTACACTTGATGAAACCGGTATAATTAAGGAAGGTTACTCAAAAGAACTGGATGAACTAAGAGAGATCGCAAGAAACGCAAAGGGATGGCTCTTAAAATTCCAGGCGCAGGAAAGGGAGAAAACCGGAATAAGTTCTTTAAAAGTAGCATACAATTCAATTTTCGGTTATTATATTGAAGTTACCAAACCCAATCTTCATCTAATTCCTGAATATTATATTCGCAAACAGACCCTGGTCAATGCAGAGAGATTTTATACACCGGAATTAAAAGAATTTGAAGAAAAGATCTTGGGTGCTGAGGAAAAAATTAAAAACCTTGAGTATGAAATATTCATAAACCTGCGCGACGAGATTGCCCTTGAGGGTAATAAAATCCTTAATAGTACTAGGGCAATTTCACTTTTGGACATGCTCCAGGCATTTGCGGAAAATGTAATTTTATATAATTACACTCGACCCGAGATAAATGATAGTGATAAGATCACGATTATTGAAGGAAGACATCCGGTCATAGAAAAATTAATGGAGAAAGGCTCTTTTATTCCCAATGATACAGAACTCGACCGGAACCGGAATCAAATCCTGCTTATTACCGGACCCAATATGGCAGGAAAATCTACTTACTTGCGCCAGATTGCCCTGATTGTTATAATGGCTCAGGTAGGAAGTTTTGTGCCCGCAAAAGAAGCACGAATTGGTATTGTGGATAAAATCTTCACGAGAATTGGTGCAAGTGATGATATCTCACGTGGTGTGAGCACATTCCTTGCGGAAATGATGGAAACCGCCAATATATTAAATAATGTATCAGAACATAGCCTTGTAATCCTTGATGAGGTAGGTCGTGGAACCTCTACATATGATGGGCTTGCATTAGCCTGGGCAGTGGTTGAAGAACTGCATAATAACAAAAAACCCCGCTCCCTTTTTGCTACACATTTTCATGAACTCACAAAAATAGAAAACTTTTTGAGCGGCGTAAAAAATTATAATTTTTTGGTCAAAGAATGGGGTGATGAAATTATCTTTTTAAGAAAACTCGATCCCGGTCCATCAGATCAGTCTTATGGAATACAGGTTGCTCGTCTGGCAGGACTTCCTAAATCAGTAATAGAACGGGCAAAAGAGGTCTTAACAAAATTTGAGGAGGGTGAGGTCTTCAGCATCAGAAAACTAAAAAAGGCCAAACTCTCCCAGCCCGATTTGTTTGTAGATAAAAAATAAAATTGCCCCATCATTTAACCTTTTAACCATTAATCAATTCCAATTCCCTCTTGACAAAGTCAATTTTTTTATTATCATTCAAAATGAAAATGAATTTCAAAATCAAAAATAGATATGATTATAACTGTTTAAAAAACTTTAGCAAAAAGCGGGGGCTGAAATCATCACAAAAAAGAATGCTTATAATTGATTATTTTTTAAAGCAGGATAAACATTACAGTGTTGATGAACTCTATAATCATATAAAAAATAAAATCCCCGGAATTGGCTATTCAACAGTTTATAGAACCTTAAAACTCCTTGCAGAATGTGGAATTGCCTCAGAGCGGCATTTCGAAAAAGGTTTTACCCGTTTTGAACCAATTCATAAAGAAGAACATCACGACCATTTAATCTGCACAAAATGCAGTGCAATTATCGAATTTACAAATCAAGAAATCGAAAAAATCCAAAGGAAGATTGCCCGAAATTTTAGATTTTTTGTGTCTGACCATAAACTTGAAATTTATGGTTTGTGTTCAAGATGTGCAAAAAAGGAGAAAAACCAATGACACCACTCAATCTAGCAATAATGAAATCGGGTGAAAAAGGAAAGGTTATAGAAATAACTGGCGGTAAAGGTCTTGTCACCCGGTTAGAGGCACTTGGCATTGTTCCTGGCGCAGAAATTACAAAAGTAAGCGAACAGATTATGCATGGACCAGTGGTGATTAAAATCGGTAATACCCAAGTCGCAATTGGCTATGGAATGGCACGAAAGGTCACGGTGCAAGTAGAATATAAAATAAAAAAAATTATGCTGGTAGGCAATCCCAATGTGGGAAAGAGTGTGATTTTTTCACGATTGACAGGTGTGGATGTAGTTGCCTCAAATTATCCTGGAACAACGGTTGATTTCTGTCGTGGTTGTGCTGGATACGGTGACAAGCGGATTGAGGTAATTGATGTTCCAGGAACTTATAGTTTAGAACCTTCAACCCCGGCTGAAGAGGTAGCAGTGCAGATGTTAAACAAGGCAATTGAGGAAGGAGAAAGTATCATTGTAAATGTTGTTGATGCAACAAATTTAGAAAGGAATCTCAATCTTACACTACAATTATTGAAAAAAAATATTCCGATGATTATTGCGTTAAATTTATGGGACGAGGCAAAACATACTGGCATTGAAATTAATATAATAAAACTCGAAGAGATTCTTGGTGTCAATGTGATTCCAACCGTTGCCATTACTGGTGAAGGAATAAAAGAATTGGTCAACCGTCTTGATGAGGCAAAAAAAGGACAGTATACATTCAGGGATACAGAACGGTGGCATGAAATAGGAAAAATAATTTCGCAGGTCCAGGTCATTAAACATCGGCATCACACATTCCTTGAAAGAATTGGTGATTTAACAATCAACCCCTGGACCGGTATTCCCATTGCGTTAGTTATTATGATTTTGATATTTCAGTTAATTAGATTTATCGGCGAGGGTATAATAAATTTTATCTGCGACCCGTTCTTTTATGACCTCTATAAACCAATCATGATTGCATTCTCCAAAATACTCGGCGGCTCTGGTATAATCCATAATATTCTCATTGGCGAATTAATAAACGGCGATATTGATTTCAGCCAGTCATTTGGTATACTCACGACTGGGTTGTATGTAGAATTTGCCCAGGTACTACCATATGTACTTGCCTTTTATTTTGTGTTAAGTTTTCTTGAAGATTCAGGATATCTACCAAGATTTGCGGTGCTCGTTGATAAATTCTTGCACCTTTTTGGTCTGCACGGCATGGCAATAATTCCTATGCTTTTGGGCTTTGGCTGTAATGTCCCTGGTGTCTTGAGCACAAGAATTCTTGAGACAAAAAGAGAGCGATTTATTGCGGCAACCTTAATGGCAATCTGTGTTCCCTGTATGGCACTCACTGCAATGATTTTCGGGCTTGTGGGTAAGTATGGTGCTAAAGGACTTTTTCCGGTCTTTGCAACACTATTTATCGTTTTTATAATAGGCGGAATATTACTGAAATTTATATGTAAAGGCGAAAGCCCGGAAATCTTTACCGAAATTCCCGCTTATCGTTTTCCCTATTTGCCTGCTCTTACAAAGAAACTCTGGATGCGTGTAAAATGGTTCATCCTTGAGGCAACACCTTTTGTTCTTTTGGGTGTATTTATTGCCAATATATTCTATTCCCTTGGTATATTTCATCTTTTTGCAAAGGTCATCGGACCGATTGTAGTAAATATCTTATCCCTACCTGCAGAGGCAACAATTGCCCTGCTCTTAGGTTTTTTAAGAAAGGATATCGCAGTAGGTATGCTCGTTCCATTGAATTTATCCCTCAAACAATTAATTGTAGCAAGCACTGTCCTGGCAATGTATTTCCCCTGCGTTGCTACGTTTGCAGTATTTATAAAAGAACTGGGTATAATTGATACACTTAAAGCAACAGCCATAATGCTATTGACCGCCTTTTCTGTCGGCGCAATACTAAACCTGATTCTTTAAAATTCCAATCCCAACCCCATAATGTCTATTAAAAAACAGAAATCAGAAAATGGTATTGAAGTTAGAAAATGGCAAATATTGGTTTAAATGCCCCCTTGGCAAAAATCTAATCATAAATATAATTATAGTGAAAAAGGTATAATGGCCCCGCAGGCGTAAGCCTGATTCCCGTCCCTTTGAAATTGAAAAACGGAGTGAAGGGCGCTATACCTTTTTCTGTCTTTTAAAATTGGAGACGAAATAATGAACGCTAAAACAGAAAGAAAAATGCTTTTTAAACCAACCCCTTGATTTTTTAAAATATAAAATTATAATATTATACAGGAATGTGTATGTCTTATCTTATCTTAGAAATCAAGAAGGTTTTTTCTTTGCTGAGTTTATTAGATTTGTTTGATTTTGCGCTGTCTGACATCGGAGCAGAAAAACTAATGTCAGCGGTTCATCCTGAATGTAGGGACAGGGCTTGTCCCTGTCCATTGGCTTTCTTGTCCTGTGTTTAAAGCAGGAAGCTGTAGCGTCCGACTTCAGTCGGACGAAAACTGTAGCGGTGCGATTCATCGCACTTATGCCTTT
>Ga0172364_10000660_pt1 | contig 25132 bp, 30 predicted proteins | sample LakKivSesite10cm_FD_114545 | JGI IMG/M metagenome (GOLD analysis project Ga0172364, IMG submission 114545) | Sediment microbial communities from Lake Kivu, Rwanda - Sediment site 10cm | ecosystem: Environmental > Aquatic > Freshwater > Lake > Sediment | place: Rwanda: Western Province, Lake... | reverse complement strand
GCTATTTCTGCAGGTGTATACCCACATAATGATGCATGTGGCTTAATGAAATTGTAATACAGTTGATGACCTCTTATAAACGCTGAATATTCATCCTTTAATCCCATTTTGAACTCTAACAAGGGCAATTCCAAGAACAGAAAAAGAATTTTTTAGAACAGCTTCCACACTATAATCGTATTAGTAGCGCTGTTTCCAGCATTATCATATGCTACCGCTTTTATCTTATGCCTAAATCTAAGCAGTGTTTTTACATCCCACGTCCAATTATAAGGCGTCTCTGTTAACGTTGTTTTTAATCCATTATCTATATAGAGTTCTACTTTAGATATACCTGCGTCGTCTGCAGCGTTAACCTCTATATCTATAGATCCTATTATCTGTGTTCTGAATGGTAGTGGGAATATCCACCTATTAAAAATATACAGTGAATTTCCTTTAGGTTTAGTTATCTCTACAATGGGAGGAGAATCATCAATATACACTGTTGTTTCTTTTATTTCTGATTGATTAAAACTGTCTACAACCTTCAATCTAACTATGTATGCACCACTTGTTCCCCAGGACCATTTAATTGTTTTTCCATAGCCGTCATCGTACAAACCATCGTTGTCCATATCCCAGGAATAGTTATACGGTGGCAACCCACCAGATGCTGAACCTGTTATCGTTATTTTTTCGTTTTTCTTACCAAAATACTGATCATCTAACTCTACAACAAGGGCATCATAGTTATCAGATAGGTTAAACCAGAGTTTTGCATCGTTTTCATCTACATTTGTACTCCCATCTAGTTCCCCGTTTGTTACATACCAACTACCGTCTAACTCAACTCTATCGCTTTCATCTTCTATCAAGGTATCGTTTTTCAAGTCATATTTGAACTGGGCTATTCTACGCGTTGCATCACTGCTTATATCTGCTATATCATCTGGTGGCATAAGGTCATGTTCCATCAGTTTGATTTTTAGAGTTACTATCGGTCCACTTACGTTCAGTACATGGGTTTTGTCTACCTCCCAGGTATATTCAGAATTCCAGACAAACCTCCACCAGAAAAGTATTTTTTCATTTTGCCCATTGTAATTGTACTCAGACTCATTAGTGCTATCGCTTTCAGCGGTCACCATATAATACCATTCTGGCTCGTCATCCCCAGGGTCCATCGGATCAATTCTAGTAAGTTTATGTATATCAACTTTTAATACTGGTCCTGCACTCGGTACCTCATCATCAAAAGTAGCATCTACCCTACCATAACCATACTCTTCATCCCATCCCACAGACCCGAGATCATCAGCTGTATCAACCAATAAATCCCTTACTTGTTGATTCGTATAATCTGGATGTCGTGACAATGCAAGTGCAGCAACACCAGCAACATGAGGACATGCCATGGACGTCCCACTATAAAACTCGTAATCATCATCTAACACTGTAGATATAATCGTGTCTCCAGGGGCCATAAGCTCCAAGTCCTCACCATAGTTACTCCAACTGGTTCTTTTATCAGACTGATCCAGAGCACCAACCGCTATAACAGAATCATACGCTGCAGGATAAGAAACATGGTTGTCATAATCATTACCGGAGGCACCCACCAATATAACACCCTTATCCCAAGCATACTCACACGCATTTTCTATCGTTGAAGAAGGGGAAGAACTACCAAGACTCATACTAATAACATTCGCACCACTATCAGCCGCATGTACGATACCATCAGCTACATCAGAAAAACTCCCTGATCCACCACTATCCAAAACCTTCTCAGCCATGATACTAACTTGCGCAACACCGGCAATACCTTTATTGTTATCCATCACCGCGGCAGCGATACCGGCACAATGCGACCCATGGCTATTGTCATCCATAGGATCGTTATCACTGTTTACCCAATCATATCCACCAGAGACATAATTGCCAGCAAGATCCTCATGGGTATAATCAACACCAGTATCAACAATAGCGATTTTCACACTTTTTTGACCTGTCTCAACATCCCAAGAAACTGGACACCTAATTCTCTCTGGACCCCACTGCTCACCCCATTTTGGGTCATCAGGCACATAAAACGCATGAACATCGCCATTCAACTCAGCATATTCAACTTGCGATTCTTTTACTATCTTATCTAAAAACGTTTGTTCCATCCCCTTTTTGATCTTAACCAACACCGCATTTATTTTTTCATTCTTTTCTAAAATTATACCATCATACTTCTCAATCAAAGAGGATAGCAACGTAGGTAATTCTTTAAATCCTACAATTACCTCACGATACTCATATTCTCTCATAATAAACAATCCTACTAATACAACGCTAAAAAGCAGCATAGCTACAACGATAGTTATTAGCCACTTATTCACTTTCTTACCTTTTAAAGCAAAAAAATAATAATTTTACCTATATTTAAATATGTTTTTTATAAAGAATCACTTGAGTTTTGTACTTTATCGGGTTTGCACCTAAATTCCCAATAATACAAATCATAACAAAATAAACTAACTTTCCTTCTCTTCCAATTCTTCCTCTTCTTCCTTTTTTTTCTGTTTTTTCCTCTTTTTAAAAGACTTCAAGGTTTCTTCTAACTCTGGAATTACTGTCATTTCCATGACAATATATCAAATATTAGTGGTATAAAAAGATGTTGAAGAACGGAGTTTTGCACAATAAAAAAATTTAAAAACCACTTTTAGATTCGATGTGCCATATACATAGTACATGGGGTATGATTTATGAAGTTATCAATTCCTCCAGAACCAACCATAATAAAAAATCAATTCAACAAAGAAATAAACAAAATCGAGATGAAAATCGAAACACTCACACTATGGTTTGGAAACAGACTACCAAGCTATCTATGGAATGAGGGAGGTTGGGCAAAACCTCTAAAAAAAGAAGGTTACAACTGGCAGAGTTTCCTAAAAATACTATCACTTCACAAAAAAGATATGATAAAATGGTCATGGGATACTCTATCCTGGAAAGATTTTTTAATTAAAATACAAAAAACACTCACAGATCCAGTTTTTAAAACAATACTGGCAAAATCTTAGAGGAGAATCGAATGACAGAATCTGAAATAGATGGCGTACCAATAGTTCTTGCAGCCTCGCGTGCAGAAGCAAATGAGTACAACAACAATCCTTTTGATGCATTTATATGCACATTCCCAAGAAAATTATCAGGATATATACTTAGAGATCATTTAGCAAATTTAGAAAATAATAAAGACGGGACTGCACGACGTACTATTTACGGATTAAGAAAAGTAGAATCGATGCTTGTTGATGAATTTGGCGAAGAAAACGTAGTAGTTTCTCACTATGATAATTTGGATAAGTTTATCGGTAAAAAAACAAAGATAATCGGCATCTCATCTATGGACCCCATGGGACTTGCCTACGTGTCTACAACATACAATTCTCTTATTGGCTTTGGTGGAGAGGCACTAAATGCATTTGAATTCAAAAAACTAGTTTTACACCCCTCGATACAGAAATACAAACCAAAGATTATAGTTGGTGGTGCCGGCTCCTGGCAAATAAGCGAAGCAGGTGCACAAAAAGATTTAGGAATAGACGTACTTTTCCAAGGAGAAAGCGAAGCAGACCTCGTCAACATTTTTAAAAAAATGATGAATGAAGAAAAAGTTCCTTCTTATTTCGAGGCTAAGAAACCTGAGAGAGATAAAGTACCTCTGATAAAACATGCTGCATCCTATGGAATGGTAGAGATAACAAGAGGTTGCGGACGCGGCTGTCAATTTTGCAGCCCGACAAATCGAACCAAGTATTCCTTCCCAATAGACCACATAATGAAAGAAGTTGAAATCAACATAAAAGAAGGGGCGAAATCCATTTTTACTGTAACTGAGGATATCTTTCTTTACAAATCAAAACCAGGTTTTATACCTAACAGAGAAGAGATAGTTAAGTTGTACAAAACAATTGCTTCCTATCCTGGTGTTGAATACATTTTGCTTTCACATGCATCACTTGCACCGGTAATATATGATCAGAAACTTCTGGAAGAGTTATCACCAATTTTATTGGAAAAAACCAAATGGAATCCACAGACCAGCACGGTATACAAAAAACCATTTGTGTCCGTAGAGGTTGGTATAGAAACAGGTAGTGTCCGCCTCATGCAGAAATACATGAAAGGCAAGGCACTCCCGTACAGTGTTGACAAATGGCCTGAGCTTGTTGTACAGGGTGTTGAAACCATGAATGATTATGACTGGTGGCCGCTTTGTACAATTATGACTGGTCAACCTGATGAAACCGAGGATGATGTGATAGCTACATTGAATCTTATTGATGACCTCAGAAACCACAATGCAAAGATGTTTTACACACCTGTTTTGTTCATACCATTGAAAGAAGCGGTTTTAGGAAACCATAGTAGAACCAATCTAAAAAACCTAACAGAATTGCAATGGGAGATATTGGCTAGATGTTGGAGGAACAACATAGATTTCTGGGCACCAGATAAACAAAAGATTCTAGGACCTGGTTTCTTCTTTACTCATTGGTTATACGCACGGTGGAAACATGGTAAAAAAGCGACAAGGCCTATGATGCATCTCGCAGGTTTCCCGGTAGCTGGAAAGATAGACAAACAGTGCAACCCAGAATATTGCCAACAAAATGGTGGTTTTAAAGAAATTTTTGAACAAATAAAAGAAAAGTTTTAAGCTAAACAAATGAGGGCATGGTTGTTTAATAAGATTTATATATAGGATAATATAAAAATATATATGTCGTATGAAAAGAAAAAGATATTCAGCCCTATTCATTGTATTAGCGGTTAGTTTAATCAGTATCTCCTCAGGTTTACCTCTTTCATTATTATGTACTAGTGTATCTGCTGGTACTATATCTGGTGTTCCACAAAGTTATCTTATTGAAAATGTACCATATGTTGGTCAAAAAACAAATTTTCATTGTGCTTTCGCATCGCAAACAATGATATTCCAATATTTTGGTATAAACACTAGTTTGGATGAGGTAATATATTCTTCTGGTAATGCATATTCACTTTATTATCCAGAACCATCCAAAAACCATCTTCCAATTGGAGGATATTTGATTTCACAATTACCTTTGGATCTAAAATTTTTAGCGGACATATATGGTCTTTCATTTAGCATTTGGTGGGCAGGTAATGGATTAGAAATTAAAGATGAATACTGGAATGAATATTGGATTCGCATCAAACAGAATATATCAGACAATATTCCGATATCAACTAGCGTAGATCCTTTTGATTTGCCATCTATTAGAAATCAGTTTGATCCAACCGACACATTTTGGAATAAAAGAGATGGCGGGCATGGCATTGTACTTATAGGCTTTAATGAGACTAATGAAAGTATTTGTTATAATGATCCTGGTGCAGGTTATTTTGGTAATCCTGAATATGGAACTTATGATTGGATGAATCTTACAGATTTTAAGAGAGCAGTTGAAAGTACAAGTGGAACAAAATACCTAATATCGAGGTTTCAAAAAATTGCTGATCCACAACCAATGTTAAAAATTATTGAAAAATCATATGTAAGAAATATTGAAAAATTGAAAGGTAACGAATCAGTTTATGATAAATTGTATATAGATAATTCATCTGCTTGTAGATTTGGCATAAATGCATCTAAAGCATTAAAAGAAGATTATGAAAAAGGAATACAGAATCGGATTAAAACATTAGTAACTTATAAACTTCATGGAAGATTTGGTATAAAGTTTCAGTTAACAAAATTCATATGTTCATACTTCCCATGGGTATTTGACAAAACCTTTTTTAATTGTGAAATACGACTACAAAATGAATTTGATAGGATTGCGATAGAAAAACGTATTGCCGCCGATGTTCTTTTAAATAACTCAGATATATCCAATATATGCGAATATGGCGCAACTCTTTTGAGACAAGAAGCTGAAAACTGGACAAAAATATCTGAATATTATAATGTATTTATGAAGAAAGGCATATTTCTTTCACTTCCACGTGCATTATTACTTATGAATAAAATGGCAGATACTATGGATAACATAATAGCTATTGAAGAAGCTATCATAGCAGGCCCATAGACTTTGTAAAATAAACCATTGATTTTGTTAGTTTTTTAGAAAAGCCTTGTATGCAAGATAAGCTGAGTAAACATCTGCCTTACTTGTAACCTCATATGGTGAATGCATAGACAAAACCGGTGGACCAAGGTCAATGACTTCCATGCCAAGTCTTGAGAAATATTTTGCGACTGTGCCACCGCCACCTTTGTCAACTTTTCCTAGCTCACCTGTCTGCCATGGTATTTTTTCTCTATTTAAGAGTGATCGTATTTCTGCAACGTATTCTGCTGATGCATCATGGGCTGAGTATTTACCACCATGGCCAGTGTATTTTGACATTACCACACCATTACCAAGCGAAGATGCGTTTTTCAGTTCAAAAACCTCGGTATAGTTTGGTGTAACCGCTGAGTTCACATCAGCTGATATAACCTTTGATTTTAACATAACACTATCAACGTCAACATTTGGGTCTATTTGTCTTATAATAGAGCGAAGAAATGTCGTTACTTGTGCTGTGGCATTACCCTCGCTGCCTATCTCCTCTTTATCAACAAATATTGCTAATGCTGTATTCTCAGGGTTTTCTAGAGCGAGTATTGCTTTTAATGATGCGAAAGCGCTTGCTCTATCGTCTTGTCCGTATGATCCTATCATTGATTTGTCAAAACCTAAATCTCTTGCTTTGTAAGCAGGTACTGCCTCAAGTTCAGCTGAAACAAAATCCTCCTCATCCAACCCATAATCATTGTGTAATTTTTCTAGAATCGCCGTTTTAACTTTTTCTTCGAAATCACCTATAGCTGGCATGTTGCCAATAACAATATCAAGTGTCTCACCCTTTATAGCATCATCCATCTTTTTTTCATCCTGTACCTCTTGTGATAGATGTGGCAATATATCTGGTACAGAAAAAACTGGGTCTATTTCATCTTCGCCGAGAGTAAAAAATTGTTTCTGTCCATCTTTTTTTACAACAACGCCGTGCAAGGCGAGTGGTATTGTTACCCACTGAAATTTTTTAATCCCGCCATAGTAATGGGTTTCAAACAAAGCAAGTTTACTGTCAGAATCCTCATACAATGGAACCTGTTTGAGATCAAGTCGTGGTGAATCAATATGTGATATAACTATACGTAAACCTTCACTTACTGGTTTTTTACCTGGGACTATAACTGCTGCCTCGGATTCTCTGTTCAAAAGTATTTTTTTGTTGCATCTAATAGCGTTTTCTTTTATTTTTTGTACAGTTTCTCTCTCTGTTTTTGATGAATCTAAGAATTTTTTGTATTCCTCAGCGAAATCAAAAGCCTCTCTTATTTGATCCTTGGATAATAGTTCCCACGCTGGTTTCTTTTTGTATGCGTATTTACTCTCTTCCTCCACCATATAACTGCTCTCCTTTCATGAAGTCATATGTAACCTAAATAAAAATGTAACTAAAAAAGAGAAAAAAAGTTGAGTATAAGATTTTTATCTTCTTATTATTAGAACTACAACTGCAACACCGATTATAACTATAATTACTATTATAGCAGCGAAAAGGAGAATAGCATTGTCTGATCTGCCTTGGTTATTGTTGTTATTGCCACCGTTGTTTGTTTCATCTTCTGAGATGGTAATAGTAAGATAATCATATCCTTGTTTACCCTCTGAATCATATACTAATAAAGTAACATTATATGTTCCTGCTTCATCGTATGTATAAATTGGCCTTTCAACGGTTGAATCTACATCTAAATCTTCATCAAAATACCATTCATATTCATATGAATCACCCCCAGAAACAGTTGCAGAAAAAGTGATACTTTGTCCAACTTTCCCTGTATCAGGAGCATTGATTGTTACATCCAATTGTTCAGCAAAATCCATAAAAGAATCCATATATGATTCTTCTAACGAAGACATGTCAGCAGTTTCTACCGTCAGACCCGTATACTTTTCATCTTGATCTTTTAAATCAAAGATAAATTCTAAAGTTGAATCGACATAACTAAAAGAAGTTAATTTTCCTACCTCTTCTGAATCTATAGTAAAATTACATTTTTTATTGATATAGAGAATATCATAACTATGTTCTAAGCTATAGAGTGATATTGCGTAATAAACTAAATCAAAGGAATATTCTTCGTCATAATCCATATTTTCAATAATTCCTAAATCTCCTCTATTTTCAATATTTCCTTTTACTATCAACTTTAAAGCCACTTCTTTGGCTTTTTTAGTATAGGTAATATTAATGACATCGATGTTTGGTTTTGTACTAACATCATTTCCATCGATATCTAAGACATCATCAGGTGGGTCTGTAAATGATTTTTCTTCATCAGCCGCAATAACTGTGCTAACTGATGCAATTAAAAAACTGCACAATATCAAACCAACTATTAGTGTTTTTTTAAACATTTTTATCACGTCTTTTCTCCAAATTTTTTCAATTTGCTATAGAAATTGTGGTTTATAATAATTTATACAAAAAAAATTTCAAATAGCCTATTTTACTATGGGTTTTAAAGTAAAAGTTATTATCTAATTTTTAGTTTTTATTTCAATTTTTTTCTAAGGTTTTGTACCATCACAGTGAAATCTTCTAATGTACCTTCTATTGTGTTAAGTGTTTTGTGTACCTTATCTGTAACTATTGCTCCATGAGAAGATGGTTTTATTACACCGTCATTTTCTAATGTTCTTAATGAGTATCTTATCATGTGTTGTGGTTGTCCTGTCATTTGTGAAAGACGTATTATGCCTATTGGGCCGTGGTCTTTAACTGTTTTTAAAACATCTAAATGCCTGCTAAGTAGGCCTAATTCTTTTTCTGCAACATCAGTTATACCTGATCTGCCTTTTGTTTTTTCTTCCATAAAACACCTCCTAAGTTAATTGTTAACATATGTAATGCACTACTTGTATATAAAATCATTGCTTGAAAATATCACACACACTTATAAAAGAAAAAATATAAGATAGAGAAAAGGCATTCAGTACCTCATGACAGCCATAGGATTTGCATTACTATCTATAAGCCCTTTACATGAGAAAGATGTGTATGAATCTCTCAAGAATATACCTGAGATAATTGAGGTTCATCCACTTTTTGGTGAATTTGATATTCTGATAAAGATATCTTGTAACGATATAGATGAGATAGGTAGTGTAGTGATAAAAAAGATTAGATCACTGCAGGGCGTAGTAGATACAAAAACACTTATCGGAACAAAGAGTCTGTCAGGATAAAATTTATTTTTTCTTCTGTTGGCGGGCAAGGTATCTGATTCTTTCTCCGACTATTACAATTTCTGCTATGAATCTTATTTCGTAGCTTTCTTCTTCGCTTGATACTTGCCCTATGATTAACATTTTTTCCCACGTTTCATTTCATGCTACTTGCTAGCATTATTCACTATATTAGTATTTGTCGTGCATACTATAAAAACATTTCTATTTTTTCAAAAAATATATACAATTAGATAAAAAATAACTAGTCTTCCTTCCACTTAGTAAGAAGAATACCAACAATGAAAAAAGCAAGAGCAAAAACAACAACAATTCCAGTGTAAAAAGTTGCTTTATCAAAATCCATATTAATCATAGAATTACGCAAACCCTCATTCACATAATACAAAGGAAGTATGCGAGCAAAATCCTGAAGAAACTGAGGCATCTGTTGTAATGGAAAGAACGTACCTGCAAGGAACATCATAGGAAAACTAATAGCACCAGCAGCTGTATCAGCAGTCTCCTCTTCTTTAACAAACCGGCTGATAATCATACCTAAACCTGAAAATAAGAAACTGTTTGCAATGATGATAGCGATCATCCAAATATTTATGTTAATTACTATACCCCAAGCCAGTATACCAACTATGATTGCTATACTTGTAGAAAAGAAAGAGAGGAATAGCATGAAAAGCATCTTTGCTAATATCCAATCAGTTCTTGTAATAGGAGTGGTTTGAAGCTTCCTTAGAATACCATCCTTCCTAAATTTAGTATTACGTTCAATACTACCATAGATACAAAGCTGCATAATAGTAAAACCTATCATTCCAGGTATGAAAAAATCAATGTACTTGAACTTCTTAGTAATAGTACTAACCTGACTCATACCAACCACATGACGACCACCACTAAAACCAAGGTTCAACTCCTGTAAACTACTACCAACAATGCTACGCACAACAGATGTTGATCCTTGATCAGACGGATCATAATAAAACGAGAGATTAATTGATGCATTGGTATCATAAAACGATTGATTGATCTTAGACCCAAAACCCTCCGGTATAACCAAAGCTCCCCTGAGATCCTTTTCTTTGATATAATCTGTGATATTCTTGTCTTTAGGAATCACCTCCACTTTAAGTACAGAGATGTTTTCCAACATAGCTAAATACTGATGCGACCACATTGATTGATCCTGATCTTGAACATATAATGTATAAGTAGTACTATCTGTACCAGAAAATATCGCACCAAAAATCAATATCAAAAGAACAGGAAAAACAATAGCCCAGAAAATTGTACCAGGGCTTCTCATCCAGCCCTTCATACTAGCAACAAAGTCAGAGACGATAATACGAGGGTTCATCATTCCTCCTCCGAAAGTTTTGCACCAGTGAGATTAAGAAAAACTTCTTCCAAATTAGATCTGCGTATATCTATGCTCTCATAGTCAATACACTCATGTCTAAGATTTGATAAAACCTCAAGCACCCTATCCTTGTAATCAATCTTTATAGAGATATCACCGTTATCCTCGGAATGGGCATTGTACCCTTTCTCTTTCAATAAATCAACAGCATCAATTTCTCTGCATTTTTTAATACGAAGCGTACTACCTGCCCCATACTTTTCAATCAATTCATCAAGAGAACCCTCAGCAATAATTTTCCCTTTATGGATAATAGCTATGTGATCAGCAAGATACTCTGCCTCCTCCATATAATGAGTGGTTAGAAAAACTGTTTTACCCTTTTTTCTAAGATCAGCGATTACCTGCCAGACTTCACGACGGGCCTTAGGATCAAGCCCAGTAGTCGGCTCATCAAGAAAGATTATCTCAGGATCATTAACAAGAGAAATAGCTACACCTACTCTTTGTTTCAGACCACCTGAAAGTTTTTTGTATAACATGTTTTTATGAGATTCGAGATCCATAGCTTTTATAATCTCATCCACATCAGCTCTTTTTTTGTAGAGTTTTGAGAAATAAATTAGTGTTTCTCTAACAGTTAATCTCTCAAAAGAATGAAACTCTTGAGGGAGTATACCGATTTTTTCTTTAATCTCATTAAAAGAAGTAAAAATATCTTTATCAAATATTTTTACTGTACCAGCTGTTGGTGTTCGTATAGACTCAATGATTTCAACAGTGGTTGTTTTACCAGCACCATTAGGACCTAAAAAAGCAAATATTTCGCCTTTTTTAACAGAAAAAGATATGCCATCTACTGCAACTAGCTCACCATAGACTTTACGGAGATCAGAAACCTGTATCGCGGTATTTCCAGACGTATATGTTTTTTCAAATGTTATCTTGCCTTCTGCCGAGCATTTTGGGCATGTTACCTTTATAACCTGACCTGGCTCACCGAAAAATGTTAATACATTGTTGCAACTTGGGCATCGGACAGTTTTCTTAATCATATATATTCTCTTTTTTTGATAAATATTTTTATAGAGAATACGCCCATATAAAAACTAGTATTTATCTTTTATCACTAGATCACATAAGTTTTTTTTCAAGTATTTCCATGTTTTTGTCCAACTTATACACTATCGGTATACCTGTTGGTATCTCAAGATTAGGTATATCCTGTTCAGAAATATTCTCCAGATACATAGTGATTGATCTAAGGCTGTTACCATGTGCCACCACAAGGATTGTTTTATCTTTTTGTATATCCTTCAAAATATGGTTTTTAAAATAAGGTATGGTACGCATCGTAGTGTCCTTTAAACTCTCACCACCAGGAGGATTTACATCATAGCTACGCCGCCACAGATGTACCTGCGCCTCACCATATCTCCTCTTCATCTCTGCCTTGTTTAATCCCTGTAAATCACCGTAATATCTCTCGGCCAGGTCAACTGACTGGTAGACGGGCAACTCATTGCTTTCATCACCAGCATGATGCTCCCAATCGTGTATCCTTTTTTCTTCATGATAGATAATAGGTGTTTTTTTGCTGTTTGACTTAATTAATATATAGTGCAGAGTCTGTATAGATCGTAACATATGAGACACATAAACAACGCCAAATTCAACGTCTTTCAGTTTATCCCCGGCGAAAATAGCTTCGTCTATCCCTTTTTTTGATAGCGGTACGTCAACCCACCCAGTGAAACGGTTTTCCAGATTCCATACTGATTGACCATGTCGCACCAGTATTAATTGAGCCATTTATTCCATCTCCACAAAATCGTATCCAATAAAGGTTATAGTATTTTTTCTTTTAGATGACTACTCATATTTTTAGTTCTATACCAACCGGGCAATGATCTGACCCGAGAACATCCTGCAAAATAAACGCTTTTTTTACATGAGACAAAAATTCTTTGTTAACAAAGAAATAGTCAATTCTCCAACCAACATTACGTTCACGGGCATTGGTTTTCATATCCCACCAAGAATACTGGCTTGGTTCTTTGTTAAAATACCTAAAAGTATCCACATAACCATGGTCGATGAACGTATCAATCCATGCTCTTTCAATCGGTAAAAAACCAGATACTTTTTCGTTTTCTTTAGGTCGTGCAAGATCAATTTCTTCATGTGCTGTATTGAAATCACCACAAACAACTATATTTTTTCCTTTTACCTTTAAGTTATCAGCATATGACAAAAACGTATCGTAGAACTTAAGCTTGTAATCCAACCTTTCCTGGCCCTGTTTACCGTTTGGAAAATAGATATTAAACAGAACGAAAAACGGGAATTCAGTAATAAGGATCCTTCCTTCGCTATCAAATTTTTTTATACCAAAACCAGTTTTTACTTCCTTTGGTTTTTCTTTTGTGAACGTTGCTACCCCGCTGTAGCCTTTTCGTTCTGCAGAACTCCAATAAACATAGTAACCTGGCGTATTGCGTAAATGAGGGGGCAGTTGCTCTGGTGTTGCTTTAGTTTCCTGTAAACATAATATATCTGGCGAAGTTTTTTTGAACCAATTGTAAAAACCTTTTTTCTCCAAACCTCTTATACCATTTACGTTCCATGATAAAATTCTCATACAACAAAAGTGTATGTTGAACTGACTGATAAGATTAATGAAAAGGTTGTGGGGGTACGCCTTCTGGCAAAGATGGTTGTTTATCTGGTAAATTCCATTGATGGAGATTTTCAATATTTACAAGCAAATATAGGAAAACAGGTAAAGTGGTTTTCATCCAGTGTGTAAGATTATCGTGTTTTCCTTGTTTAATCCATGGTTCATAATCTTTTGATAATATTTCAAAAGTAAATGATGGCACCCGAAATTCTTTGAAACACCAATCAACTGCGGTTCCACTTGTTTTATAATCATGGGTGATATTCTCATATTCTGTATTCTTGACAATCCAGCTTTTTACAGCACCATAGATGTTTTTTTCTTGCTGTATCATTTCAAATGGAGGTTTTACAGCACCCCATGGAGTAATTATGCCATGTTCTGCGGTATGGCAATTAATATAAAAAGAAAAACTTTTATTTTTTAACGACTCCATTAAATCTCTCATAGCTTGTGTTTCAGGTTCTGAAAAAGGTTTTCTGCCACAGTTACAAATAACACCTATTAAAGGAAGGCGTATATAGGGAATTTTTATCAGCCCAAATAATTTTCCAATGCGAATACTTTCTCCACGTAACTTGCCAAAATCCACATTAAAATTCCTGTTTAAATCGATGCCATTTGCATTCCATCGTGTATTAGCTTGTCTTCCATCTGGGTTTACTAAAGGTACAATATATACCTCACTTGTATTCAAAATGTTGGAAACTGAAGCATTGTTGCCGAAATTAATGAGGAAATAATCTGCAAGATAGAGGCAAGCTTCGCATCCCTCCCATTCATTGCCATGGATACATCCATCAATAAGACAAGACAACTTTACTTTGGTATTTTTTTCATTTGTTAATCTAATACACCAAATATCTTTTCCAAGAGCACTTTTACCTATCGAAAATACATCCACAAGATTTGCGAACTCATCATTAAAATCCGTGAGCATTTCAACAGTTTCATTATAATCATGGTAATTGCCATCACTCCAATTCGGAAGTACCGAAGGTTGATCTAAAATGATTCCTGAAGTAAGTGGTTCTAAAGCAAGAGATTCACTTGGTTTCTGTTTAGATTGAATACAACCAGTACACATTACTATAATTAGAAGACCTATAAGAAAAAATATTTTTAAATGAAATAGTGTCCTTTTGTACATTTTATCATATTATTATCTATCATTATTTATATTATATACTTTTGGACAAATTTATTATTTATCAAATAAAAATAAACATAAATAGCAAATGCATTAGCTAAATAAGGTGATATTTGTGAAACATGTACATTACACAGATGTTGAGTTAGAAGAACCATCGGAACAAGGTGCAAAGGGCATGAAGGTACGATGGCTTATTTCAAAGAAAGATGGCGCAGAAAATTTTGCTATGCGTCTTTTTGAGGTTAAACCCGGTGGCCATTCACCTTTGCACCAGCATGACTGGGAACACGAGATTTTTATTTTAGAGGGACACGGGGTTGCATTTGATAACGTTCATGAAGTTCCGTTTAAACAAGGTGATGTGTTTTTTATTAAACCCATGGAATGGCATCAACTTATCAACAAAGGTAATGGAATGTTAAAGTTTCTCTGTTTGATTCCGTACAAATAAAGGTTTTATTGGCTGAGACATTTTTCGCAGATACCGTAAACATCAATTTGAAAATGGCATATCTCCCCTTTGATTTTTGTTTTTAGAAAATCGATTTTGTCAATATTAAAATGAGTTGTTTGATTACATTTTTGGCAGATAAAATGACAGTGATTGTTTTTCTCTCTCGAATAGACCGTTTTGCGATTGCATAGATATGAATGAAGATCTTTCTTTTTTCGTAAATTCTTTAAAAATCGATAGACTGTTGCTATCCCAATATTATGATCTTTTTCCTTTATTTTTTCATATAATTCATCTGCAGTAAAAAATGAGACAAATGTCGATATTTCGGATTGCATGAGTTCTTTTTGTTTGGTTTTTCTTGATTTTTTTACCATAATACTTTATCCTCCATTATTGATAATGAGAATCAATAATATTTTTAAATAAACTGTGGTTGAAAAGATACAGCTAAAAGAGAATTAGGAGAAAATTGTGTTTGAACTGGCATATATCATCTTAGCAACGATAATCGTTTCACTCATTTCATTTGTTGGTATTATTACATTAACTTTAAAGGACTCGATGCTGAATAAAATCTTACTTGTATTAATAGGTTTATCCGCTGGTGCTCTTATGGGCGGCGCTTTTCTACATCTATTGCCTGAAACTGTTGAAAGCAGCGAAAAATTCAATGTGCCCATACTTGATTTATTTCTTTTTGTTCTAGTCGGTTTTATTCTTTTTTTTATAATCGAAAAAGTCCTGCATTGGCGTCACTGTCATAAAGGCGAGTGCAATGTACACACGTTTCGTTATATGAATCTCATTGGGGATTCCATCCATAATTTCATTGATGGACTGATCATGGCAGCAAGCTTTGTAGTCTCAATACCACTTGGCATAACCACGACGATCGCTATTTCAGTTCACGAAATCCCTCAAGAAATCGGTGATTTCGGTGTTTTGATTTATGGAGGTTTTTCTAAGAAAAAAGCGCTTACACTGAATTTTCTTGTAGCATTGACAGCTGTCCTTGGAGGAATTATTGGCTATTTTATTTCCAGCCGAATTGCAAATACTGTTCTATACATCCTACCATTTGCTGCAGGAGGATTTATTTACATTGCAGCAACCGACCTTGTTCCAGAGATAAGAAAAGAACTTGATATGAAAAAATACATGGCCACTCTGTTTGTTTTTATCTGTGGAATACTGCTGATGTGGCTGACCAAGGTCTTTTTCCCTGAGTAAAAAAACAAAGACACTTCGCATCTCTTTACATGAACAGACTGAGTATTCTAAGTGCTATGCCACCAATAAAAATTGCAAGCCCGATTTCAGTTATTGAAATAAGAAAAGCGTTTTTCCAACCTGTTTCTCGTATCAATGCCGCAATAGTTGCGATACATGGAACATAAATCATTATCACCAAAGCAAACACGATCATCTGTACGGGTGACAAAATGGAACGAAAGTCCGTCGTGCCAGCAGCCGTAGCCAATAACACAAGCGCTGCTTCCTTTCGCAGAATACCAAAAATAAAAAGAAATCCTGTGAATGCTGGCAACCCAAGCCAGGCAACAGTAACAGGACTCATTGCATCGGAAATAACAGATAGTACATTAGTGATCCTCAATGCCTCGATGACAATACTTCCGCCAACAATAAGCGGAATTGCTGTAATAACAAAAGGTTTGAACCGGTTCCATGCCTGTTTTATGATGACTTTAGCTGAAGGGGTCCTGTACGGGGGCATCTCCATTATGATACCAACGGACATTCCTGGGAGATATCTATTAAGTATTTTTCCAATAACAAGAATCAGTAAGAAATCAATTACGTACAACATAATCGCCCATTGAACTCCAACAAATGCACCAACCAGCCCAAGTATCACCGCGGTTCGTGCTGAACAAGGAACCAATGTTGATAGAAAGATAGCGATGAATCGATCACGTTTTGTTTCCATTATCCTGCATCCAACGCAGGCCGGAACGTTGCATCCAAAGGCAACCAAGAACGGCATGCATGCCTTACCATGCAGACCGATTGCATGACAAGGTCGATCCATAAGATAAGCGATTTTCGGAAGATATCCTGAATCTTCAAGAAAACCAAGTATCAAATAAAACGGCAAAATAAAACCTAGAGCAACAGAGAGTGTTGCATAAAAACCAACGACACCACCATTCCAAGCAAGATCTGCCCAGAAACCTGTAGCATTTGGATTAAAACTCTCAAACAGACCTTGTAACTCACCAGCAACCCATCCACCAAAAAATGAGATAAACATAAGAATGGACAGCATTATGGCAAACATGAGAAGGTAACCGCCAACACCATGCATGCTTACTGCATCAAGTCGCTCGCCCATTGAGGGTTTCGTAGGTTGCTCGTGTGTCTCAACCTCTTCCACTATTTTTGCAGCAGTGGCGTAACGCTCAGAAGATATCACTGTTGCACATGGTTCCTTGTGTATCTGTTCTATCTCCTGAGAAAAAGTTCGTGCTAAATTAACAACATCTGATGCTTTTTTTTCTACTATTTTTGTTATTTCTATATCTTCCTCTAAAAGTTTTATAGCGGCCCAACGTATTGGATAACCAACATCTGTTTGTTTTAGTGCCTCTTCAAGTTTTTCTATTCTTTTTTCAATCTCTGGGCCGTATCTAATACTTGGTTTTTTTATCGTCATTTTTTGATTTGCAATTTTAAGGGATTCATCAACAATTTCATGTACTCCTATTCCTTTTGTTGCAATTGTTTGAACAACAGGTATTCCAAGAATATCGCTTAGAAGGTGATAGTTTATATTTGTCCCTTTTTTCTTAGCAATGTCTATTAGATTTACGGCAAGAACCAGTGGCGTCTGCATTTCTATTAGTTGAAGTGTAAAAAAAAGGTTTCTTTCAAGTGCTGTGGCATCAACAACGTTTACTACTACATCTGGATGCCCGAGCGCTATATATTCTCTAGATACTAACTCTTCCTGGGAGTAAGTTGATAAGGAGTATATGCCCGGCAGATCAATAACCTTAATTCGTTTGTTATGGTGAACCAATATTCCTTCTGCTTTTTCAACAGTTTTTCCCGGCCAGTTACCAATAATCTGTCCAAGGCCTGTCAGTTGGTTGAATATTACGCTTTTGCCGACATTTGCATTTCCAGCAAGTGCTATAGTGAGATCTGGTTTTTCCATTTAGTTTTCCTCTAGATGAATAAAAATCTTTTCAGCAATTCCTCTTCCGATAACGATTTTGCATCCTCTAACACAGACCTCAATCGGTCCTTTTAATGGTGCTCCGCGTATAAGAGATACACTTGTTCCGTTAGTTAAACCAAGATCACAAAGTCGCTGGACAACATTTCGTCCACCTCTAATAAAAACGATTTTACCTTTTTCACCAGGCTTAAGAGTTGTAATTGAAACTATTTTTTGTTTACGTTTCTCTTGGTCTGAAATATCTTTAGCTATGCATTCACTACAGTTCTTAACATCGATGTTACATGGTGGTATTGGTGATCCATGCGGGCATTCGGTTGGCACACCTAGTGTTTTACATAATGCTTGCTCTGTTTCATCAGTTATTACATGCTCCATTTTACAGGCTTGCCTATGGATATGGTTTTTTGGCAAATGTAGAACTTTATCAAGAAAAACCTCTAGAAGTCTGTGTTTTCGTTTAATCCGGGTAACTATGTTTTCTCCCTTTTTTGTTAGAGATGCTCCTTGATATGGTTCGTATTTTACAAGGCCATCTCGATCCATGCGTTGTAAAACTTCTGTGACGCTAGCTGGTGCGTTATGTAGTCTTTTTGCAATCTCTGTTGTTTTTGCTTTACCTTCAGTTCCAGCAATATCATAGATTGCTTCCAGATACTCTTCAGTTTGTTCCTGTGGCATAAAATCTCACTATGTATAGTATATTGTATTGCCAAGAATATAAATATTTCGGTTGACCTAAATTTAAGGTTAATTGGAACTATCTCACCAAAAAGAACCTTTATACCGATTAGTAGCAGGGCAACCAAAACAACGATTCTCAGAATACGCCTCGCAAGTTTTATATTCTACACCACACGGGGACTTATTCAATCTTTCGACAATCTTAATCGGCATAATAAAATCTTTTATACTAGAGATTATAATATTAAAATCTGCGCTTTGCACATCTTTATCTGGTCGTATCCGACAATCAATTATTGATTCAAGAGATGCTAAATCCTCACCTGCAAATAACAACATTAAGTTTTCACTCCCGGATACAACAAAACCATTTAAAAAGAAAGGACAGTTTCGAAACATATTCAAAATCTTCGTAGTATTGATTGTTCGTACCATTACCTTTGCAAGATATATTCCCACCTTATTGATATTTGTTCCAGTGATCTGCTCAATTACTCCTCTTTCTTTTAGTTTTTTTATACGCATTGCTACCGAAGGTTGAGAAAGCTTGACTATTTTAGCGATCTCTTCTTGAGAAATGTCTTGTTTATCATAGAGCAGAGAAATTATTTTTTTGTCTTTATCATCTAGTCTACTTTTTGATTGTTGCATAATTTAACCTCATTTAAACGAATATATTATCAACAATAATCACTATCTATATTAATTTTTCCTATAAAAAATAGTTAAAAACTTCATTTTTAACGATAATTATTAGAATAACATTTATAATAGATTGTTTATGTAGATATATATAATGAATGAAAATAATGAAAAGGAGGTGAAATAGAAAATGCCTGGTGGCGACAGAACAGGACCTTGGGGTCTTGGACCTAGAACTGGAAGAGCCTTAGGATACTGCGCAGGATACAACATGCCTGGTTATGCAAACCCTGGATACGGCCGAGGATTCGGTAGAGGCTGGGGCAGAGGCTTTGGACGAGGATTCGGGGGACGTGGCAGAGGCTTTGGATGGAGAGGCATATATCCATATCCAGCACCGTACTACCCTGAAACATATCCAGAACCCAGCAGAGAAGAAGAAAAAGCATACCTGGAAGACGTGATAAAAGGTTTAGAAGAAGAAATGAAACTGATAAGGGAAAGACTTCAAGAGTTGTCAAAAGAAAAAAAGGGAGCTACACAATAAAACTATAAAACTTCCACGTTTTTTCTTTCTATTGTAAAATATATAATAATGATTAGAATCAAAAAATAAGGTGATAATTTATATGGAAAACAAAGAGAATGTTGATTTAAAACTCACTAAAAATCTGAGCAAAATAAAACATAAAATAATTGTGTTAAGTGGTAAAGGTGGCGTTGGAAAAAGTACGGTTTCTGCAAATTTAGCATTTGCCCTTTCAGAAAAAGGATATACCGTGGGGTTACTAGATAGCGATTTTCATGGACCAAGTATTCCCAAAATACTTGGTATTGAAGACAAAAAACCAACACCTGCTGCCACTGGTTTTAATCCGGTTTTGGTATCACCAAAATTAAAGGTAATGTCTATAGGTTTTCTTCTTCAGGATAATGATTCACCAGTGATTTGGCGTGGTCCTTTGAAAATGGGCGTTATTAAACAGTTTATTGGTGATGTAAACTGGGATGATCTAGATTATTTGATTATTGATCTTCCCCCAGGCACTGGCGATGAGCCTTTAAGCATTGCACAGCTAATACCCAATAGTGATGGCGCAGTTGTAGTAACTACTCCTCAAGATGTTGCATTGGTAAGTGTAAGAAAATCGATAAATTTTGTTAAAAAAATGAACATACCTGTGATTGGAATTATTGAAAATATGAGTGGTTTTACCTGCCCTCATTGCAAAAAATCTATTGACATTTTTAAAACCGGAGGGGGTTTTAAAGCATCAATGGATCTTCAGGTTCCATTTCTTGGTAAAGTTCCTATCGACCCAAAGATAGTCTTAACTGGTGATACTGGTGAACCTTATCTTATAAAAAATGCTAGTGCAGATGCTGGCAAGGCATTTGTTAACATTGTAGATAAAATTGAACAAATTGTGAATAAAAGGAGTTGAAGAAGATATGCCACGATGGCGTGGTGGCGGTGGATTCGGACGATGGGGAGGACGAGGTCTTGGCGGTGGATATGGCCTAGGCCCAAACGGACAATGTATCTGCCCCAACTGTGGTCATCGGGAACCTCATCAAAGAGGAGTTCCTTGTTATACAATAAAATGCCCAAGATGTGGTACATTGATGACCAGACCTTATCAATAGTTGGATGTAGCAAAATATATGGTGAATAAATATGAAAATAACAGGAAAAAACAAAGAATTAAATGATATGGAAAAAATTAAAAGTTTTTTAGTAGAACTGGGATTTATCTGTATTAGTTCTCCATTATCTCAAAATTTAATCTATGAAAAAAATGGAGAAGTAATTATGATAAAAAATAAAAGAGGTGAAAAATAATATGCCAGGTGGAGATGGAACAGGACCTACTGGTCAAGGACCAATCGCTGGAAGGGGTAGAGGTCAGGGACAGGGACGTGGTCGTGGTCTTAAGGGAGGTTTTAACCTAGGCCCTGGTGGTAATTGTAGATGTACACATTGTGGATATACAGAACCTCATCAGCTAGGTGTACCATGTTATGATAAAAAATGTCCAAAATGTGGATCGCCGATGTTAAGAGATTAAAAAAATAGGTAAATCTTAAAATCCAGCAGAATTATATGAAGTATAGCAACAGAATAAAGTGATGTCGAGAAAAGAAAAAATGAGGTCGTGAATAAAATGAAAATATGTGTATCATCAACAGGTAAAGATTTGGACGCGGGTGTTGACCAAAGATTCGGTAGATGTCAATATTTTTTAATTGTTGATACGGAGACAATGAAAGTGAAAACAATATCAAACGAAAGCACACTCTCTTCAGGCGGTGCAGGTATTCAAGCAGCACAGATTGTTGCAAAAGAAGGGATAGACTCCGTCATATCAGGAAATATTGGACCAAATGCTTTTTCAATCCTGCAAGCAGCTGGTATTAAAGTATATACAGGTGCAGAAGGGACAATAAAAGATGCGATTGAAAACTATAAAAAAGGAAAGCTTAAGCAAACCGGTTCAGCAAATGTAGAAAGTCATTCTGGAATAAGGGGGTAGGAATCAATGAAGGTATGTATCCCAACTATGGGAAACAAGGGTTTAGATGATTTTGTAGGAGAGCATTTCGGTAGAGTTCCAACTTATACGATTGTGGATCTTGACACGGATGAAGTTAAAGTGGTTCAGAATACAAGTGAGCATATGGGTGGGATTGGATATCCGCCTGAGATTATGTTACGAGAAGGAGTAAATATACTAGTTTGTAGAGGACTTGGTCGACGTGCCATCAGTATGTTTGATGAAAATGGAATCGAGGTTTATATTGGCGCGTCAGGAACAGTGAAAGATGCTGTTAATGCTTTCAGACAAGGGCGCCTCCAAAAAGTAGCGGGCGTTGACGACGCTTGTGGGCAACATGCATTTCGTGATCAACATCATCATGAGCATCATGGTGAACATTATACTAATAGATGATCCATAATAAATACGCAAGGATAAGTCTATGACAATCTATGAATTTGAAAACAAGAAACCACGCATAGGAAAAGGTACATTTATTTTTCAATCAGCTGACGTAATAGGAGATGTCACTATTGGTGGAAATTGTTATATTGGACCTGGCGCCCGCATCCGTGGAGACTATGGGTCGATACAAATTGGTAATGATACCGCTATCGAAGAAAATGTGGTTATTCATGCTCGACCTAACGAAAAAACAATCATTGGAGATTCTGTGACTATTGGGCATGCTGCTATTATCCATAATTCCAAAATTCATGATTGGGCAGTCATTGGCATGGGTGCCATTGTTAGTGATTATGCAGATATAGGTGAATGGGCGGTTGTTGCAGAAGGGGCTGTAGTAAAAAATAAAACCAAAGTTCCTGGCAGGTCAATCGCGGTTGGTGTACCCGCAAAAATTGTAGCAGAAATAACTTCTGATTACAAGAAACAATGGACTGAATACAAAAAAATATATTCTGATTTGGCAAAGAAGCGTTTTCCAAATTCCCTCAAGATATTAGACAGATCGGAGTTTTGACGAAGATGATCATCTCAGTTGCTAGCGGAAAAGGAGGTACTGGAAAAACAACAGTTGCTACAAATATAGCTTTAAGTATAGGAAAAGCCCAGTTTCTTGATTGCGATGTTGAAGAACCAAATGCAAATATTTTTTTACATGCGAAAATCAAAGAACGCGAAGACGTCTCAGTAAGTATTCCTGTGATAGACAAAGAGAAATGTGACTTTTGCGGCAAATGTTCTGAGTTTTGTGCTTATAATGCATTAGCTGTTGTCCGCCAAAAGGTTCTAGTTTTTCCTGAGTTGTGTCATTCTTGTGGTGGCTGTGCACTGGTCTGTCCAAAGGATGCAATTACTTGGAAAGAGAGAATTGTTGGTAGAGTTGAGCATGGTAAAACTAAGGATATTGATTTTTACCATGGACTGTTAAATGTTGGAGAAGTACAGGCTATTCCAGTGCTTAAAGCCTTGAAAAGAAAAATTGATAGAAAAATGAATGTCATTATTGATGTACCTCCAGGTACTTCTTGTCCTGTTATTGAATCAATTAAAGGTTCAGATTATTGTATTCTTGTTACTGAGCCTACACCTTTTGGTCTTCATGATCTTAAGCTTGCTGTAGAGGTAGTTAGGCATATGCGTATTCCTTTTGGGATTGTTATTAATCGTGATGGTATAGGCGATAATAGAGTTGAGGTCTACTGTAGAAAAGAACATATTCCTGTTCTTTTGAAAATTCCTGAACGAGAAAAAATAGCGCTTCTTTATTCTAAAGGTATAGCTCTTGCAGATGAATCACATGAATGGCGGGAGATGTTCGGGCTTGTTTTCAATCGTATACAAGAAGAGGTGAAGAAATGAAAGAACTCACAGTGATTAGCGGTAAGGGTGGCACAGGAAAAACATCTATTACTGCAGCATTTGCCACTTTAGCACAAAATGCTGTTTTTGCCGATTGTGATGTTGATGCCGCTGATTTGCATCTTATTCTTAAACCTAAGATTAAAAAAACAATGAATTTTCATGGTCTTAAAATAGCGTCGATTGATAAAAATCTGTGTATTGATTGTAAAAAATGTTGCGAGTCTTGTCGTTTTCATGCAATTGATCAAAATATAAATCTTATCAAAGAATCTTGCGAAGGCTGTGGCGTATGTGCATATGTTTGTCCTGTTAATGCCATTAAGATGATTGATAGGGATTCAGGTTTTGTATATATCTCTGAAACAAGGTTTGGTCCAATGGCTCATGCAGTTTTAAATACAGCAGAGGAAGCTTCAGGCAAACTTGTTACTGTTGTTAGGAATAATGCTAAACATCTTGCTGAAGATAAACAAAAAGATTTAATTATCATTGATGGGCCACCTGGTATCGGATGCCCTGTAATTGCTTCTATGACTGGTGTTGATCTTGTATTAATTGTTACAGAGCCGACACTCTCAGCTATTCACGATCTTGAGCGCGTACTTGGTGTTGCGCAGCATTTTAAAATATCTGCTGTGGTGTGCATTAATAAATCATCAATCAATACTGAAAATACATCCAAGATTGAGGAGTACTGTAAGAAAAACAATATTTTGATTGTTGGAAAACTTCCTTATGATACAACGATAACTCAAGCTATGATTCATGAACAAAGTGTAATTGAGTTTTCAGATGGAGTTTTATCTCAAAATATACGTGATATGTGGAACAAGATACTTGAGGTGCTAAAGCAAAATGACTGAAGATGAGTTGGAAAAAACAATAAAGGAACTGCAGGAAAAAATAGAACAGGATGAGGAAAAAACCTATTCAAAAATAGTAATTAAAGAGTATCGCAATCCTACAAATTTTGGAATTCTTGAACATCCAGATGCAGATGGTACAATTAAAGGACCATGTGGCGACACAATGAAGATTACTATAAAGATAAAAAATGGTAAGATAAAAGATGCACGGTTTTGGACAGACGGTTGTGGCGCGACAATTGCATGTGGTAATATGCTTACAAAGATGATCAAAAGAAAAAAACCAAGTGAAGCTTTAGAGATTTCTCAAGATGATTTAATTAAAAAATTAAATGGTTTGCCAAAAGAGCATTCTCATTGCGCAAAACTTACTTTGATTACTTTAGATAAAGCTTTAGAAAAACATATTG
>Ga0172364_10000656_pt1 | contig 25173 bp, 19 predicted proteins | sample LakKivSesite10cm_FD_114545 | JGI IMG/M metagenome (GOLD analysis project Ga0172364, IMG submission 114545) | Sediment microbial communities from Lake Kivu, Rwanda - Sediment site 10cm | ecosystem: Environmental > Aquatic > Freshwater > Lake > Sediment | place: Rwanda: Western Province, Lake... | reverse complement strand
TTTCTTCCGCCGGTTGGAGGAGGATGCGGCGGGGCTGCCGGTGTGGAATGGGGAGCTGTACCTGGAGTACCACCGAGGCACCTACACCACCCAGGCGCGAAACAAGCGGGCCAACCGCCAGAGCGAGTTCCTGTATCACAACGCCGAGCTCTTCGGAGTGCTGGCCTGCCTGTGGGGAGCCGACTACCCGCAGGAGGCGCTCAATAAGGGCTGGAAGCTGATCCTGCTCAACCAGTTCCACGACATCATCCCCGGCTCCTCTATCGGTCCCGTCTACGAGGAGAGCCGGGCCCAGTACCGGGAGGTGATGCGCTGGGGGGAACAGGCGCTCGATGAGGCGCTGGGATACATCGTGGGCCAGATGGACCTGGTGGGGGACGATCCAGCGATGGTGGTTTTCAACCCCACCGGCTGGGCGCGCTGCGATCCCGTGGAGGCCAAAGTGGCGATGGCCGAGCCCTTCCGACTGATCGGCCCCAACGGCGAAGAGGTGCCCTACCAATCGGTCGGCGAAGGGGCGATCCTCTTCCCCGCCCAGGGGGTGCCGGCCAACGGCTATCACACCTACCGGCTCCGCCCTGGCGAGCCAACGGCAAAGGTTGAGGAACCGGTCACCCTGGAGGGCCTGACCTTTGAGAACCGCTTCTTCCGTGTGCAGCTCAACCCCGCGGGCCAGATCATCTCCTGGTGGGATAAGCTCGCCGAGCGCGAGGTCCTGCCCGAGGGGACGGTGGCCAACCAGTTCCAGGCCTTCGAGGACCGGCCCCTGGGCAATGATGCCTGGGACGTCAACATCTACTACCAGGACAAGCAGTGGAATGCTGACCAGCCGGCCCAGTTCCACATCTTGGAGCGCGGCCCGCTGCGGGCGGCGCTGGAGATGAAACGGAGCTTTCTCCACTCGGAGATCACCCAGCGCATCACTGCCTACGCGGCACCGCCGCGTCTGGACTTCGAGACCAAAGTGGAGTGGCGGGAGAAGCACGTGCTGCTCAAGGTGGCCTTCCCAGTGGAAGTGCACAACACCCGCGCCACCTACGACATCCAGTTCGGGAATGTGGAGCGGCCTACCCACTGGAACACCAGTTGGGACTGGGCGCGCTTCGAGACCTGCGCCCACAAGTGGGTGGACCTCTCCGAGGGGGACTATGGGGTGAGCCTGCTGAACGACTGCAAGTACGGCCACGACATCAAGGATAACGTGATCCGACTGACTCTGCTCCGTTCCCCCACTGAGCCCGACCCCCACGCCGACGAGGGGCATCACGAGTTCACCTACTCCCTGCTCCCCCACAGCGGCGACTGGCGGGCTCAGACGGTGCAGCGAGCCTACGAACTCAACCTGCCCCTCCTGGCCCGCTTCGCCGAACCCCACAAGGGCACTCGCCCCGATGCCTTCAGCCTGGTGAGTGCGGACGTGCCCCATGTCGTAGTGGAGACGGTGAAACGCGCCGAGGACAGCGAGGACCTGATTGTGCGCTGCTACGAATGTTATAACCAGCGCGGCCCCGTGACCCTGGCCTTCGGCCGGCCCATCGTCGAAGCTGTGGAATGTAACCTGGTGGAGCGGGAGGATCAGCCGGTGGAGTTCGATGATGATCGGCTTACCTTCTACGTGAAGCCCTATCAGATTCGCACCTTCCGGGTCAGACTGGGGGAGAGTAACAAGTAACCAGTCAACGAGGAACAGGGTGATGACGACTCAGTGCCTCGTTACTCGTTGACTTATTCCCCGTTGACTCCTTCCACATGAAGCGAGGAGGTTCACATGACCATCCCCTTCTGGCGCGACGTATCGGTTGTCCTTCTGGCTGTGGAGGCTTTTGTCTTGGCCCTCATCCCTCTGGCGGCGCTCTATTTCGCCAGCAGGGGGCTGCGGCAGTTTCGCTCCTTTCTGCGACCCCTCTTTCCTCAGACGCGAGTCCGAGTGCAGCAGGTGGAGAGAATTACAGTTCAGGGGAGTGAACTGATCGTCGCGCCCATCATCGCCTTCTACGCCCTGACAGCGTACCTCCAGCGTATCCTCCTGACGATGGCCGGCCTTCCGAGGGGAGGCATCCGCCGATGAGGGGTCGGGCCAGGGTGTTTCTCATTGGAGGGCTCAGTGGGGCATTGGTGGGGCTGATCGGGGCCTGGCTATATCTACGGAGTGCTCAAAGCACCTGCCGATCCGACCGGCCCTTTCCCGCTCCAGCGGAATTGTTCAGGCTGAGCCTTTCGATTGTGGCTGTCCTGCGCCAGATCGCGGCCCTGGGCCAGGTGGTCAGTTAGTCGGTTGGTCAATTGGTCAGTTGGTCACTCGCGACCCAAAAGAGAAGTAGGCGTTGGATCAGCCGCTTGATCTCTCGGTGATCATCGTGAACTGGAATGCCCACGATTACCTGGTGGAGTGCTTGACCTCTGTTGAACATCAGGCAGGGGGGCTTTCGCTGGAGGCATGGGTAGTGGACAACGGCTCGACCGATGGCAGCGCGGAGCTGGTCGAAAGGGAATTCCCCGGGGTGAAGCTGCTGGTGAACCGGGAGAACCGAGGGTTCGCCCGAGCCAACAATCAGGCCCTATCCCTGGCCCAGGGACGCTATCTCCTCTTCCTCAACCCGGATACTCGACTGCTGCCCCAGGTCCTCTCGACCCTGACCCAATTTCTGGATCATCACCCGTGCGCTGGCGCTGTGGCCCCTCAAATCCTGTCCCCAGAGGGGTGCATTCAGCCCTCCTGCCGGCGATTCCCCACGCTGGGCACCGTGTTCTGGGAGGCGACTGGCCTGGATCGGATTTTCCCACGACATCCCCTCCTCGGCCGATACCTCATGGGGGATTGGGACCACCAAACCCTGCGCCAGGTGGATCAGCCCATGGGGGCCTGCCTGATGGTCCGAAGGACGGCCCTGGATCAGGCGGGCCCCTTCGACGAGCGCTTCTTTCTCTTCTTCGAGGAGGTGGACCTCTGCCGCCGGCTCAAGTCGGCGGGCTGGGACATCTACTTTGTACCCCAGGCCCGGATCATCCACTATGGCGGGCAGAGCACCGGTCAGAATTCCCGGCGTACGGCCTGGCTTTTCCACCGCAGCCGCTACAAATACTTCCGGAAGCACTTTGGGCGGGGAGGGGAATGGCTGGTACGGGCGCTGATGGTGGTGAGCTTCCCCTGGCAGCTTGTGCTTCGTCTTGGGCTGGTGCTTTCAAAACCCATGGAGCGAGATAGGATGGCGCGGCACTTTAGCGCGGTCGTGGTTCAATTGGTGGCTGCTCTGTGGCCAGGATGAAAATCCTCTTTCTCACCAAATATCCTCCCTTGGGGTCGAGCAGTCGCTACCGGGTCTATCAGTTTCTTCCCTACTACGAAGCGGCTGGGCTCGACTGCTCCGTGGCGAACTTTCACACCGACACCTATGTCCGTCAGTTCATCGGGATGAGGGACTGGCGTCCCAAGGCCCGACGCCTGCCCTATCTGGCGGGCCGCTATCTGCGCCGCCTGCTGTGTCTTCTCCAGGCGGGCCGCTATGACCTGGTCGTGGTCGAACAGGAGGTGTTCCCCTTTCTCCCTCTCTCCCTCGACTCCCTGCTCTTCCACGTGGCGAAGGCTGTGGTTGTGGAGTACGACGACGCTACGCACATCTACCACCAACGCCTTCTGGATTCAGCCTTCCTGCACTCCCTTCTCCACTCCAAGGTGCCCACCCTGATGGCCCGCAGCGGTGGAGTGATCGTCGGCAACCAGTACCTGGCCGCCTACGCCCAGCAGTACAACCCCTATGTCCTGCTGGCCCCGACGGCCATTGACACCGATCGGTATAGAGTGAAGCAAGCGGAGAGCTTCTCTCCCTCCGGCTCGGCTTGCATCGGCTGGATCGGCACGCCGCTCACCGTGTCTTACCTGAGCGAGATCGCCGACGCCCTGCGGATCCTGGCAGAGCGCTACGACATCGCTCTAAAGGTCATCGGCGCTCCCTCCTTTCGGATCGAGGGAGTCCCCATGGTTGCCATCCCCTGGCGGTTGGATACAGAGGTGGAGGAATTGCTCTCCTGCGACATCGGTGTCATGCCCCTGACAAATGAGGCCTACTCGTGGGGCAAGTGCGGGGCCAAACTCCTGCAGTACATGGGAGTGGGCATCCCGGCTGTCGCTTCGCCGGTGGGGGCTAACCGGGAGATTATACAGCAGGGAGAGAATGGATTCCTGGCTCAGACACCAGATGAATGGGTGGGGAGGTTAGAACAGCTCATCACGGATGTCAGCTTGCGGAGAAAGTTGGGCAGCGCAGCTCGGGAGAGCGTGGAACGTGACTACGCCCTCTCTACTATCGCTGCCAGGTTGATCGAGTTCTTCCGAGGGTTCAGATGAACGGACACAGACAGAATCTCAGGGGCGGCGGTCGAGTACCAGCGAAGGTGGCCTATGTTGCCGCGGTGGATCTGACCATCCGATTCCTGCTTCAAAATGGCCTTCTGTACCTTCAGAGCCAGGGATATGAGGTGGCAGCAGTTTGCAGCCCAGGGCCTTGGCTGAAGAAGGTGCAGGAAGAAGGAATCCCCGTCCATCCAGTGCCGATGAGCCGCGATATCAGCCCCCTGCCAGACCTGCGAGCCCTGGTACAGCTTACCGCCTTATTCCGTCAAAACCGCTTTGACATGGTTCACACTCACACCCCCAAAGCTAACCTTCTGGGCCGACTGGCAGCCCGCATGGCTGGCGTGCCCGTGATCTGTGGGACTGAGCATGGCTTCTACTTCTATGGGATGTCCGGCTGGCAGCGCTGGCTCCACAGGCTGTGGTCCAAGTGGGGGGCCTATTGCTCGGACGTGACCTTCCTGGTCAATGAAGAAGACCTGGAAACGGCCCGCCGAGAGGAAATCCTCCCTCCGCGGAAAGTGCGCTTTCTGGAGGGTGGCACGGGCGTTGATCTGGATCGTTTCCGCCTCCAGGGATTGAGAGCGGAAACGCGGAGGAGCTTGGGCATCGAAGACAGCACTCCAGTGGTGGGTATCGTGGCCCGGCTGACCCATGAAAAGGGGTATCGCGAGTTCCTGCAGGCCGCCGCCCGGGTGCGGGATCAGCATCCCAACACCCGCTTCCTCAGCGTAGGGCCATCTGATGCAACTGACCAAAGCGAGTTCAAAGCGCTGGCTTCCCAACTGGGCATCTCCGGAGCAATAGACTTTCTAGGGATGCGCCTCGACATGCCAGCCCTGTACGAGGCGATGGACATAGTTGTTCTTCCTTCCTATCGAGAGGGAATGCCCGTTACTCTGATGGAAGCCGCGGCGATGGAGCGGCCGGTGGTGGCCACAGATATCCGAGGCTGTCGTGATGTCGTCAGCGAGGGAGAGACGGGCCTGCTAGTACCTCCCCAGGACTCAGAGGCCCTGGCAGCAGCTATAGCCTCGTTACTCTCCGACCCGGAACAGAGACACTGGATGGGCCTGGCGGGGCGGTGCCGTGCTGAGAGGTTGTTTGACCAGCGAAAGGTATTCGCCCAGGTGGAAACGGTGTACCGCCAGTTGTTACGACGAAAGGGGGTGGGCTAGCGTGCCAGACACAGGAAGCAAGATCGTTGTTTATGGGGCCGGTGGCCATGCCAAGGTGGTCCTGGATATTCTGGAACGGGAGGAGCGTTACCAGATCATGGGACTGATAGATGATGATCCCCGCTGGGAGGAGGGAGAGGTCTTTGGCTACCGAGTCCTGGGCTCCGGTGAGGCGCTGGAAAGGCTGAGGAGTTGCGGGGTGGAGGGAGCCATTATCGCCATCGGTGACAACGAGACCCGGGGGCGGCTCGCCCGCCGGGTCGAGGCGCTGGGGCTGCGATTGATCACGGCTGTGCATCCCGCAGCCCAGATTTCGCGAGGTGTGGACATCGGCGCCGGTAGCGCGGTAATGGCGGGCACGGTGATTAACGCCGATACAGTGATCGGTGAAAACGCCATCATCAACACCAGCGCTACCGTGGATCATGACTGCCATCTGGGCTCATGCGTCCATCTCTCACCGGGGGTGCATGTGGCCGGCGGAGTGCGGATCGGCCACCATGCCCATCTGGGCATCGGAGCCGTGGTCCTGCCCGGCCTATCCATCGGCCATCATGCCATCATCGCTGCTGGATCAGTCGTCAACCGAGATGTGCCCCCTGGGGTTGTAGCGGCCGGTGTTCCAGCGCGGGCCATCCGCAAGTTGTATTTGCCTCCAGAGGCCTGAGGCCCTAAAATAGGGTTGTGAACCTCATCCAAGGGGTGCTAAATTCGTCAGATCAGTGAGGAGCAGCCGACATCAACGAGAAAAAAAGAGGAGGATGTATAATGGCCGTTGTGAAAGAAGAAGTGCTCGATCTGATCGAGAAAATGCCAAACGATTGTACGCTAGAAGATATTCTCTATGAATTGTATCTCAAGCGAAAAGTTGACCAGGGCCTTCAAGACATCGAGGAAGGCCAGGTCATGACGCATGAGGAAGTCAGGCGGGTTGCGTAGATGTCTGAACTCACCGAACTTTACGAGCAAATCAGAAACTGCACCCAGTGTGCCCTTCACCGATCACGGACCAAGGTTGTGCCGGGGGAGGGACCAGAGGGTGCGGAGATTATGTTCATCGGCGAAGCGCCAGGGTTTCACGAGGACCGCCAGGGCCGGCCCTTTGTCGGTGCGGCAGGGAACTTTCTGGATGAATTGCTGGAGATGATCGGCCTGACCCGCGAGGAGGTGTACATTTGTAACGTATTAAAGTGCCGTCCTCCCCAGAATCGCGACCCTCAGTCAGATGAGATCGAGGCCTGCAGGCCCTATCTGGACCGCCAGATCGAATTGATCCGGCCCAAGATGGTGGTGGCGCTGGGACGTTTCTCCATGGCCCGCTGGTTCCCCGACGCCCGCATCTCCCGCATCCACGGTCAGCCTCGCAAGATCGGGGCCAGACTCTACTACCCCATGTACCATCCGGCGGCGGCACTGCACCAGCCCAGCCTGCGCCGCGCAGTGGAAGAGGATATGCGCCGCATCCCCGATCTCATCGCCCAGATGGATCAGATCCGCGATGAGGGGCCTCCCCAGCAGGCCCAACAGCTCAGCCTTTTCTAGGACTCCCCAGTGGCTAGCCCATCCATGCCCTGCCTTCCCTGGCCTGTCGGCCAGGACAGGCAACAGAGGGCCTGGCTGCTACAGGCAGCCGGGCTTTTCATCTTGAGCTGGCTGCCCCGCCTGCTCAGCCTAGGGGCCTTCATCACCTGGGATGAGCTGATGTGGATCTACCGCTCAGTGCACTTCAGCCAGGCGCTGTTTTCCGGCGATTGGGCGGCCACCTTTCGTACCGGCCATCCAGGGGTGATGACCACCTGGCTGGGCGCATTGGGCATCGGGGTGCAGCGGCTCCTGTTGGGTGTGCCCTCACCCACGGAGTGGGCCTGGCTCCTCCAACTCCCGGCCCTCGCCCCCTGCGATGCGACGGCCCTTCAGCGGCTCGCCCTCCTGCTGGTCGCGGCCAAAATCCCCCTCACTCTAATCACTGCTCTGGCAGTGGTCGGTTGCTGGGCCCTGGCCCGACGGCTGATAGGCCCGTGGGCAGCCCTGCTGGGCGGGCTCTTCATAGCCCTCGACCCTTTCTTCCTGGGCCTCTCCCGGGTGCTCCATCTGGATGGGCTGTTGGCCAGCTTCATGGCTCTGGGGCTGCTGAGCCTGCTGGTGTATCTACGCTACCCCACCCAGCGCCATTGGCTGCTTCTCTCCGCAGTCACAACGGCATTGGCTGCGCTGACCAAAACTCCGGCCCTCTTCCTGCTTCCCCTGGGCATGACCCTGCTGCTAGTTTTCGGTCGGCAACGGATAAGCGATTTCCTCCTCTGGGGTGGAGTGATCGTCGGCACGTATGTCGCCCTCTGGCCAGCCATGTGGGTCGCGCCGCTGGACACCCTCTCCGGCGTGCTGGATAAAGCCTTGGGCTATGCGGCCGAAGCGGAGGAGACAGCTCGCTTCTTCCGAGGGGCTGCCGTTGCCGATCCGGGGCCCCTCTTCTATCCCCTGGCCTTCCTATTCCGTGTCAGCCCGTTCACGCTCCTGGGACTGCTGGCCTCGCCCCTGGTCTGGTGGCGGGGGAGCAGGAGGGAGCGATGGGTCTGGGGCACGCTTCTGACCTACGCTGGATTCTACGGCATCATGATAGCCCTGGGGGCCAAGAAATTCGACCGCTATCTGCTGCCCTTGTTCCCTCCACTGGATCTCCTGGCGGCGATGGGTTGGGCCTGTTTGGGCCAGGTGGCAGATGGCAAATGGCGAATGGCCAATAGCAAATGCCAACTATCAGCCATCAGCTATCGGCTATCAGCTATCAGCCAAAGGAGATGGGCGCTGGTCGGGATAGCCGCGCTGGCCCTGATCCAGGCACTGCTGGTCCTTCCCTGTCATCCCTATTACCTGGCCTGGTACAATCCCCTCCTGGGAGGACTCCGCCAGGCGGTGCGCATGCTGCCCGTGGGGTGGGGGGAGGGGCTGGAGAAAGCGGCGGCCTACCTCAACGCCCTGCCCGAAGCCGAGAAGCTGAGTGCGGCCAGTGCCGGAGTGCCGGGTATGGCTCCCAAGTTCAAAGGCCAGACGCTCCCCCTCACCCCGGCCAGCCTGGTCGAGGCTGACTACGTGGTGATCTACGTCAGCGACCGGCAGGGCGGGCCTTCCCCCGTGGATGAGCTCATCGCTGGGACGCCTCCCCAGTACGTGGTGCACCTCCAGGGAGTGGAATATGCCTGGATCTACCCCAATGAGAGCTATCGCGCCCCTCTGGAAGTGCTGGCATTGGAGGCCGAAGCAGGCGATGTGCTGCTCTTCGACACGCCCTCCCTCCTGGCGGAGCACTACGGGGGCTCTCTGGTGTGTTACGTGTTCCGTGGGAAGGAGACAGAAGAAGAAGTGGTCTCCGCGCTCCGGCGTCTGTCAGCCGGCCAGAAGCGAATCTGGCATATTCGTTTCTCGGCGCTCCCCTCACCGGCGGCCGAGGTTGCCCACACCCAACTGGCCTCGCGGGCTTACCTGGTTCGAGAGGATGTCTTTCCTCTGGTCACCCTATCCCTCTATCAACTGCCGGAGGGGGCAAATTTCGCTCCTGCCGAGCTCCGAACCGGCGATGGCCCCTTCACCTTCGGCGGACAACTGCGCCTGATTCGCTACGGGCTGGCCGATCCCTCCATCGGCTGGGGGCAGAAACTCGGCGCGCAGTTAATGTGGCAGACTGTAGCTTCACCCGAAGCCAATTGCACTGCCTTCCTGCACCTGGTGGATGGGAGCGGTCACCTATGGGGCCAGGTGGACCTCCCCCTGCGGAATGAGAGGGGAGAGGGAACCGCCGAGTGGCCCGTGGGAGTGGAGGAGACTATCCGTTATCTGCTGGACCCTTGGCCGGGGATTCCCCCTGGTCACTATGAGCTACTGGCCGGCCTGTATCGCTCCGACACCCAGCAGCGTCTTTCCGTCAGGGACGGACAGGGCCAGCCGGTGGGCGATGTCGTCAGCTTAGGCCAGGTCCAGGTCATCTCCTCCCCCCTCCAGCCGAGGGTGGAGGAGCTAGCGATCCCCTACTCCCTGCAGCGCGAGATAGGCAACTCCATCCTGCTGCTGGGCTACGGTCTGTCGCCTTTGTCAGTGCAGCCCGGCATGAAGCTCCACTTGGACCTCTTCTGGCAGGTAATAGCTCCTTCAGAGGAGGATTATGAACTGCTGGTCGAGTTCGGGGGGGAGGAGAAAAGCGCCGCCATTCCCAATCCCTTCTACCCCAGCAGCCAGTGGCGGGCCGGGGAGGTGCTGCGGGGCCAGTTCGACATCCCTGTCCCCGCCGACCTTGCCAATGGCGAATACCCAGTGCGCATCAACCTGGTGCGGCCCGATGGCAGCCACCTGTTGGCCGAGCCGGTCCTCCTGGGGCGAGTCGGAGTGAAGGGACGGGCGCGGAGCTTTGAAGTGCCCGCTATCTCCTATCGCCTCGACCTGCGGCTGGGGGATCGGGTCACACTGCTGGGCTACGATCTGCCGAAGCCGAGGGTCCAACCCAGGGAGCCCTTGCGCCTTACCCTCTACTGGCAGGCCCAGGGGCCGACCGATGCCGCCTACACCGTGTTCACTCACCTTCTGGGACCCGAGGGGCGAGTAGTGGCCCAGAAGGACAGTCCTCCCCAAGGTGGAGCAGCACCCACCACCGGCTGGCTCCCCGGTGAGGTCATCGCCGACGAGTATCAAATTCCCATCCCCTCGGAGCTTCCCCCCGGCCCCTTCCAGCTTGAGGTGGGGATGTACGACCCGGCCACAGGGGAGCGGCTCCCAGTCTACGATGTCCAGGGCAACCGGTTGCCCGAGGACCGGGCGCTGCTGATGTCGCTGGAGAGAGAGTAGGCCATGCTCAAATTGGCATCTGGAGTTTGGCAGAAACCCGGTTTTTGCCGAATTGCACAAAAACTGGGTTTCTTCAGCCCCTTCAAGATCAAACCCCTGTTCTCCGGAGCCCTCTTGCTCCTCATATTCGCCCGATTTATCCTGCAGGGCCTGGTGCGCGTGACCTGGAACATCGCCTCCGATGCCATTGACCAGGGGTCCTACCTACAACTCGGTCTCTTCATACGGGAGGGGCGGGCTTTCACCGATGGCAACCGCAGCCCCCTCTATCCCGCCATCCTGGCCCTCTTCGCCCGGCGGGAATGGGCCTACTTCACCGAGGCCAAGCTGTTGAGCTTCCTCTTCGGCCTGGCCGGATTGCTGCTCGTCTTCTATCTGGCCCGTAAGATGTTCGGCATCTCGGTTGCCCTAGTGACCGTCCTACTGCTCAGCGCCAACGATGGCTTCCAGATGGAGGCCTCCTGGGTGGCCTGCGAGGTGCTGCTCATCCCTCTCTTCTTTCTAGCCTGGTACCTGGTGGCCGAAGGGTTCAGGAAGCGGCGCTGCTGGCTCTGGGCGGGCGCGGTGGCTGGCCTCTGCCAGTTGACCAAGGGGAATGGCCACCTCCTGGCTGTGGCTTTCCTAGTGGGCGGACTGTTAAGCCTGGGCCGATATTTTCTCCGAGAGAGGTGGGCCTATGCCTTTGTCGCCGCTTACCTGGTCACTATCTCCCCCCTTCTGGCCATTAACACCCTGACCTTTGGCGATCCCTTCTACAATTACAACACCTCCCATGCCCTGTGGTTCGACCAATGGGAGGACGCCTACAGGGTCAACTCACCCCCACCTACGATGGCCAGCTACTTAGGGAGCCATTCGCTGGAGGAGGTATGGCAGCGCCAACGGTATGGGATGCGGAGGGCAGCCTTCGACGGAGCCGGAGCCCTCTTCCCCTTCTTCCTCCAAGAGCGGGAACAGAGGGCTCTGGTGGTGGGGATAGGGGGACTGCTGGCTTTAGGGGGTGTGTTGCTGAGCTGGCGAACCATTTCCCGCGATGAGGCGAAGAAAAGCCGATTTCGGGGCACACTGGCCTTCAGCGGTGTCCTCTTCACCCTCTTCTACCTGCTCTTCGCCTGGTACGCGCGGGTCATCTCCAAGCCGCACTTCTTTCTGCCCCCGACCCCTATCGCTTATGCCGGTGGGTTAGGCGCAATGGCGAGCCTGTCGCGCCTCCGATGGCCGCTTGGGGAGAGGGTCCGCAACATGGGCCGAGTGCTCTATATGGTAGGGGGTCTGGTGTTGGCGGGGTGGCTGCTGTACACTGTGGTGGTGACTGTCCCCCAATTGCGGGACCCGTATCAAGTTGACCTGGAGGTCAATCTCCCCCGTGAGGATGTGCTGAGGTGGCTGGTGGCGCGGACCGAGCCGGGCGAGCCGGTGCTATGGGGCCCCAGTCACACTCTCCCTCGCTGGAAGTACACCCCTCGCCTGGAGTTCGTCCCCATCCCCGTGGACGTGGGGTCGTGGCCGGAGCTGGAGACCTATGTTCACCAGCAGGGGATTCGCTACTGGATTCTGGATTTCTCGACCATCGGCCGGCGGGAGGAGCTTCTGGGACCCTACTTTGACCGCCATTATGAGCAGATTGTCTTCCAGCAACCGCTTCCCCGTTGGGAGTTGGTCCACGCCGATCGGAAGTTTATCTTTGACTATTGCGTCTTTCGCGTCTATCCTAAAGGACAGGGATCGCCGCCGATGTCACCCCTTTCACAGATAGGGGTAGGCTCGCAGATTCAGCTCCTGGGCTACCACGTCTCCCTGGAGAATATCCCTTCGGGAAAGGGGGTGGACCTGGCCCTGCACTGGCGAGCTCGGGAGCGGGTGGAGGGGAACTACAAGGTGTTCACCCACCTGCTCAACCCCGAGGGCACGCTGCACAGCCAGCACGATGACCAGCCGCTGTATGGCTTCTGGCCCACCGGGGCCTGGGAGCCCGGCCAGACGCTCGTGGATCACCATCACCTGCCCCTCGGCGACGCTGCATCGGGGGTGTATCGCCTTGAAGTGGGGCTCTACGACGGGGAGACAATGGAGCGGTTGCCGATCACGGATCTGAGCACCGGTCAGGTTCTGAGTGACCATCTGATCCTGCCCGCAATGGTTCGCGTAGGGGCGTCATTAAATGACGCCCCTACGGGATCTAAATTGTGAACCATCCCTGAGTGAGCGACATGATGAAGTTAGAAATCAGGATGCGGAAAGCAAAATCCTTACTTCTACCTTCCGCCTTCTGCCTCCTGGCCTTCGCTCTGCGGGCCTACCACTTGGGTGAGCTCAGCCTGTGGTACGACGAGGGGTGGAGCGTGCATCTGGCCCGACTTACGCCCTGGCAGGCCCTGCCGCAGATCATGGGCTCGGGCCACACCCACCCGCCCCTCTACTACCTGCTGCTGGGGATGTGGCAGGCCCTGGCCGGCCCCAGCGAGTTCAGTATGCGCTTCTCCTCCCTGGCCTTTGGGATGCTGACGGTGGCTCTGGGGTACCGGCTGGGGCACGAGCTCTTCGGTCAGTCCACCGGCTGGGCGACTGCGTCCTTCCTGGCTCTGGCCCCGCCTCAGATCGCCTACTCCCAGGAGGCCCGCTCCTACACCCTCTTCGCCCTGGAGTATGCGCTTCTGATCCTGCTGGTATGTCGCTTCCTGCGCCGCCGGTGGCAGCTTTCCCCAGGCGATTGGGCAACGCTCATCCTGGTGGAAACGATGGCTCTCTACACTCACTACTTCGCCCTGGTGCTGCTGGCTTACCTGGGCTTGATGATGTTCGGTAGTCTGACTTGGAATCGGCAATGGACAGCCCTGCGGCGCTGGCTGGGGGCTCAGCTTCTGGTGGGGCTGCTCTATCTCCCCTGGGTTTGGACGGCGGCCCGCCAGTTGGAGGAACACGCACCGCCGGATATGCAATCGTTGCCCCTCCGCTCCTTCCTGGGCCTCATCTGGCGCTTCTATTTCTCGGGGCTTTCGTGGGCCGCAGTCCGCTATCCCCACTTCGTGCAGGCCACCCTGACGCTGGCTATCCTGGGGGGCATATCACTTCTGGCCAGCATCCTGCTGCGGCGCATCGACAGTTGGGACTGGCTGATACTAGGCTGCTTCCTCCTGCCCCTGGGGGCGGTCTTCGCCATCGAGCAGGTCCAGCCCGGCATCCACCCCCGCTACACCCTCATGCTCTCCGTGCCCCTCTTCCTCCTTTTCGCCCGACAGGTGGTGCTGTGGCTGAGGGGGGCAGCAGCTCAGAAGGCAGCGGGCACGGTGCTGGGTGCGATGATCTGTCTATCCTTGGCTCTGGGCTTACAGGCCATGGCCCGCGAGCATAACAAGGATGACGTGCACGGCCTAGCTGCCTGTCTGACCGCCGAGGCCACGGCTCAGGACTTCATCATATTCGACTACGAGGACTTCGCCTTCCAGTACTACTACCGGGGCCAGGCTCCCGTGCTCTACCTGGATGGGTATGGCCCACCCGCGTCGCTCATCCGACGAGTATTAGAGGAGGCCCAGGGACAAGAGTGCGCCTTCCTGGTGACCTGGTACACTGGCCACACCGACCGGCGGGAGCTGTACCCCTTCCTGCTGGAGCTCAACGGCCGCCTGGAGGATGACCGTCACTTCCGGGGCCTGCGCCTGCGCCGCTACGCGCTGCAGCCACAGATGAGGACTTCATCCCTGGCCCCGACCCTCGCTGACTACGGCCTCCTTCGCCTCACCGCCGCCTTCTGGGAGCGATCCGTGCCCGCCGGTAGCGCGATCGCCGTGGCCCTGCGCTGGCATCTAGTGGAGCCAGTGGAAGCGCGCTACAAAGCAGCCGTGATCCTGAAAGATAGCGCTGGGCGTCAGATCGCGGGGGTGGACAGTCCGCTGGTCAATGACCAAGGACGGCCCACGGAGGAGTGGCTCCCCGGCACGGAGGCGGAGAACTACTACGTGATCCCCATCCCAGTGGGAACCCCTCCCTTGACCCATACCCTGCACGTGGCTCTCTACACCGAGGATGCGCCGGAGGGATTGGACCTGCTGAGCGAGGTAGGAGCCCCCTCGGGCAAGCACTTCGCCCTGGGAGAGGTGGCGCTCACACCCTCCTCCATCCCCCAGCGCGATCCCTACCGCACGCAGGAGCAAATAGCACTGGAACTGGTGGGGGAGCAGATGGCCAGGGGGCTGGTGCTCGACGCAGTGCGGGTGGATCGTAGCACAGCTCAGCCCGGAACCCGCATCCCTGTGCTCCTGCGCTGGCGGGCGACGGAGGATGCGCTGCCGGACTATCATCCCACCCTGCAACTAGTGTGCGATGGCGAAACCTTGGCCCAGCAGCGGGGAGCTCCTGCCGATGGCTGGTATCCCGCCTTCCGCTGGCGCAGGGGGGAGGTGGTCTTGGACCGACGTGAGTTGCTAGTTGGACCCCAGGCCTCGGCAGGGGAGGCGAAGTTGGAAGTGCAGGTGGAGGAAGGACAGTCCTTTGAGTTGGCGAAAATCTCCATCGAAGTGGCAGAACACCTGTTCCAACTGCCGCCCGTCCAGTACACAGCCTACGCCCGCTTCGGCCAAGTGGCTGAACTGGTGGGATACGATCTGTCCATCGCCAGGGCTACTTTACATAAAGATATACCGCTCATCCTCTATTGGCGGGCCATCAACGAAGAACCCCTGTCCACGAACTATGTGGTGTTCACCCACCTGCTGACCGAGGGTGAGGATCGGCTGGTGGCCCAGCACGATGGTCCTCCCGCGGGCGGACAGCAGCCCACACCCGGTTGGGTGCAGGGCGAGGTCATCGTGGATCCCCACCTCCTGCGCTGGCGGGAGGAGTACACCGGGACCTGTTCTATCGAGGTGGGGTTGTACGACCCCACCACTGGGGAGCGCCTCCCCGTGTACGACTGGGCGGGCAACTGCCTGCCCCACGACCGATTGCTTTTGGATCAGAAAGTACATGTGTTGGCGGAGGGTGAGCAGTGATGCGCAAGTTTCGGTACGAGCTACTAGCCCTGTTGCTGCTTTTCCTCGCAACACTGGCTTACGGATACAACTTGACCGCCTGGCGGTTGGACGACGACGAGGGGACCTATCTCTACGGTGCCTGGCAGATCAGCTTGGGGGAGGTGATCTATCGTGACTTCCTCACCTGTGTGCTGCCTCCCTTCCAATATGCTGGAGCGCTTGGGGTCCGGCTCTTCGGCCCCGTCCTCTTTCCCATCCGCGCTTTCAGTGTGGGGCTGACCCTGGTGTCCGCGGCACTCCTCTACACCCTGGCCCGCTGGCATTACAACGGGCGTGTGGCCCTGATCGCCATACTCCTCTACCTGACTTATCCTCTCATATACCACGTGGGGCGTCTCTATCTACCGGAAGCCTACATGATGCCCCTGCTGATGGCGGGTCTGCTCCTCTTCTTGGAGTGGAGCAGAAGAAAGCACTGGCCCTGGCTGGCGGCCTCGGCAGTAGTGCTGGGCTTGGCTACCGCCACTCGCGAATTCGCCGCGCTCGGGGCCCTGGGGTGTGCGCTCTTCCTGCTGGCCCAATCCCTGGGGGATCCAGAGCACCCAGGGCGCTGGTGGCGCGCGCTCCTGATCTTCGCCGCCAGCTATCTCCTGGTGTGCGGCGTGGCTGCGCTGATCCTCTACCGCTTCACCCCGCAGGTGGTGGGCGCGGTGCTGCTCCACCACCTGCGGCCGGGCAGCCACCGCACCTGGCGGCGTATCCTCACCAAGGGGGTGAGCTTCCTCTACGGCTACGCTTACACCTATCCGGCGCTCACCCTGGGGGCCCTCCTGTGGGCTATCCTCAGGTACCGAAACGATGAGCGAGCCCGAGTCTGGGGCTGGCAGTTGGCCACGGGCCTGGTCTACCTCTTCGTCTCCCGCGATCTGACCCACCGCTACCTGCTGTATCTGCTTCCGGCCCTGGTAATGCTTCTGGCTGAGGAAGCCGATGATCTCCTGCAGCGGCGATGGCTGGCCCTACCCGGGCTGGCCCTCCTCGCGCTGGTCGTGGTTCCAGCCCTCAGAGAGGATTGGATAACCGCCCGAATGCGCGACGCCGACACCGAGGCCATCGTGGAATACATCCAACTGCACACCGAACCGCAGGAGTATCTGCTGGGCGACTATCCGGGGCTCAACTTCCTGGCCCAGCGGCCCAGCACCCCCCTGGGTGCGGGCATCTCGGCCGTCTCTACCCAGACGGGCGAGGTCACGGGCCACATGCTAGTGGAGGAGCTGGACCGCTACCCGGTCCAGTTGGTGGTGCTGGACATCAGCGGCTACAGCCACCACATCAAGCTGCTGCCCGACCTCGACTGGTTCCTGGGCCAGCTTTCGGAACGGTTTTTGCGACTCAATGAGTTGCAATGGGACAAGTACCGCCTGGCCTTCTACCACCGCAAGCCCCAAGTTTCCCTGGCCGAGGTTCCCCACCCTACTCATCTCCGCCTCGGCGATTCCATTCTCCTGCTGGGGTATGGGTTGGAACCGACGGAGGTCTCGCCCAGAGGGGTGGTACACCTGACCCTCTACTGGCGGACTGAGGCCCCCATCACCGAGGACTACACGGTGTTTGCGCACCTGCTGGATGGATCGGGTGTGCTACGGTCCCAGGCTGACAGCATGCCCTGGCACGATGCCTTTCGCACCTCCCGCTGGCCGCCGGGCATGCTCATCCCCGATGAGTACGAATTGGCCGTGCCAAAGGATGCCCCGCCGGGCGAATACCGGGTGGCCATTGGCCTGTACTTCTGGCAGACCGGCGAGCGGCTCCCCCTTCGGACTGCCCACGGAGACTTACTACCCGATAACCGCTTTTTTCTGGAACCATCCGTCATGGTGTTGGTGAACTGAACTGTCATGTCCGCTTCGCAGCAACCCCAGTCCCATCGTCCCTTCTGCAGAATGCTCTTTCGCTTCTTAGAGGCCCTGCTCTTCAGTATTTGCATTTCCCTGACGCTGATCCTGCTGGGCCTGACACTTTATGAGGGCTACTATCTGCAGCGCGTCCACTCCGGCGTGCAAGCACTGGGCGTGCCCTTAGGCGGATTGTCCCTGCCCCAGGCGGTGGTGGCCCTGCCCCAGGATGCAGACCCCTATCTGACCAGGCCCCTGCAGTTGCGCTACGATGACCAGGTATGGGAAGTGGTTGCGGCCCAGGTGGGTGTGCGTTTCGACCGACCGGCCATGGCGCGCCTGGCCTACAGTGTGGGAAGGGGGCACGGGCTGAAGATGGACCTCTGGCAGCAGTTAGCCGCCTTTGAGGTAGGATACGAGGTACCCTACCAACTGGCCTTTGATCAGGATGTGGCTCACCAGTTTCTGTCCGATCTGGCAGACCAAATCAACCGTCCCGTCCGAGATGCGGCGTTGGAGTTGCAGGGCCTGAGCGTGGTCACGACGCCCAGCCAGGTGGGGCGGGCGCTGGATGTGGAGGCCAGCCAAGAGCGCATCTTCGCCCAGTTGGCGGATCTCTCCGGCGGGGAGGTAGGGCTGATCGTGCGCGAGATACTACCGGAGCTACCTGATGTGAGCCAGGCGGCCCGGCAGGTGGAACGCATTCTCTCTGGCCCCATGACCCTGAAGCTGCCTCAGGATGCTATCGTTGTGGGTGCTTCACCTCCCCCCGGCCCCTGGGTGATCTCCCCTGAGCTATTGGCCTCCACCCTTTATATCAAGCGGGTTGTAGACGGCTCCACAGCCAGATTAATGGTCCATCTGGAGGGGGACACCCTACGTCCCCAGATTGAGCTTCTGACCGAGGAGTTGGCAGTCCCTCCGGTGGATGCTCGCCTGGAGTACAACCCCGATCAGTCCACCTTCACTGAGCTGACCCCCAGCCGACGGGGACAGCAACTGGATGTGGAGGCTACCCTGGAGCGGGTGCTGGCTGGGGCAGAGAGCGATCAGCGGGAGGTCGTGCTGCCCCTTATCCCCCTGGAGCCGACCGTGTCGGCGGCCAATGCGCACCATCTGGGGATTCGGGAGCTCGTGGCGGAGGGGATCACTTCCTTCAAGGGGTCCTCTCAGGCGCGGGTGCAGAACATCGCCACCGCCGCATCCTGCTTCCACGGCATCGTGGTGGGGCCGGGAGAGGTGTTCTCCTTCAACGAGCACCTGGGGGAGGTGAGCTCGGAGGTGGGGTACGAGGAGTCGTTGATCATCATGGGCGATCGGACGCGGGTAGGGATCGGGGGTGGGGTATGTCAGGTGGCCACCACCGCTTTCCGTGCCGCCTTCTGGGGTGGGTACCCCATCGAGGAGCGCTGGGCACATGGGTATCGGGTTCGAGCCTACGAGCCCCCGGTGGGGCTGGATGCTACCGTGTATGCCCCTGAGGTGGATTTCAAATTCCGCAATGATACCCCCTACTATCTCTTGATCCAGACGGAGACCGATCTACAGGCGCAGACAGTAGCCTTTCGCTTCTACAGCACCTCTGTCGGGCGCCGCGTGGAGATGGATGATCCCATCATAGAGAACCGTGTGCCTCATGGCCCACCAATTGAGGAGGAGGACCCCACTCTGCCGGTGGGCACCCGCAAGCAGATAGATTGGGCAGTGGATGGATTAGATGCCACAGTCATCCGTCGGGTGTATGAGGGGCAGAAGCTGGTGCGTGAAGACCGGTTCTTCAGCCGCTATCAGCCCTGGCAGGCCCGCTTCAAGGTGGGTACCAAACCTGCCGAGGATTAGACTCGTTTCGGTGCGAGACTGTGAGGATGAACATTCACTACCCCACCGACAGCAGCTTGTTGGCTGACGGGGTACAAGTGCTGAGCCGGACCATTAAGCGAGCTCAGGGGACATCTTTATGGATGTCCCCTCTGCCTTCCAGACACTCATCGGGTGGTGGTGTGCACTTTTCTAACAAAGTTCTAACACTCCTCTTATGCTCTTCTAACAAGGCTGGCTTATCATATAGACGTGTCATGTGGAAAAGCAATGACTCATTCTTCCACAGGCTAGAGCGAGGTTTGACTACCTGTGGTAGGGCTCATAGGAGCAGGTGCTATGCAAGGAGTATGTGCCAACTGTGGAATCGAGATCCAATGGCAGCCAACCATCGTGGATGGAAAGACGTATTGCTGCTGGGGCTGCAGTCAGGGCGGACCCTGCACTTGTGACTACTCCAACCTGCCGCTTCCCACGGACAGCGTGGCCCTGGCCTGCCATATAGCGGTTAGAGAGAAAATGGGCCTGCTCCAGGATTACCAACAGAGGAGGAAAATGTAATGTCAAAGATCATCGGTATTGACTTGGGAACCACCAACTCAGTGGTGGCTGTCATGGAGGGGGGAGACCCCACGGTCATTCCCACCGCGGAGGGTGGACGGCTTTGCTCTTCGGTGGTGGCCTTCACCAAGAAGGGCGAGCGCCTGGTGGGCCAGACAGCTAAGCGCCAAGCGATCGTCAACCCGGAAAACACGGTATACTCCATCAAGCGCTTCATCGGCCGCCACTACGAGGACACAGCCATCGAGCGGGAGATGGTTCCCTTCAGGGTAAACAGGGGGCCGGCCAACGATCCCCGGGTCTACATCCCGGTGATGGATCGGGAGTATACTCCTCAGGAGATCTCGGCCCTGATCCTGCAGAAGCTGAAGAATGACGCCGAGGCCTACCTGGGAGAGCCGGTGACCCAGGCGGTGATCACCATACCCGCCTACTTCAACGACTCGCAGCGGCAGGCGACCAAGGATGCAGGGCGCATCGCTGGATTGGAGGTCCTGCGCATCATCAACGAGCCCACCGCCTCGTCGCTGGCCTACGGGCTGGATAAGAAGGAATTGGAGACCATCCTGGTCTTCGACCTGGGGGGCGGCACCTTCGACGTTTCCATCCTAGAGGTGGGTGAGGGCGTAGTGGAAGTCAAATCCACCAATGGTGATACCCATCTGGGAGGCGACGACTGGGACCAACGGGTCATCAACTGGATCGCCGACGAGTTCAAGAAGGACCAGGGGATTGATCTGCGGGGCGACCGGCAGGCCATGCAGCGCTTGAAGGAAGCGGCGGAGAAGGCCAAAATCGAGCTTTCGACGGTCATGGAAACGGAGATCAACCTGCCCTTCATCACCGCGGATGCCTCCGGCCCCAAGCATCTGCAGATGAAGCTCACCCGCGCCAAGCTGGAACAACTGACGGAGGATCTGGTAAACCGCTGTCGTGGACCCTTCCAGCAGGCTCTGTCCGATGCGGGACTGACCGCTCGGGACATGGATGAGGTGGTGCTGGTGGGCGGCGCGACACGCATGCCCATGATCCAGGAACTGGTGCGGGAACTGACGAGTGGCAAGGAGCCCCACAAGGGGGTTAACCCCGATGAGGTGGTGGCTGTGGGCGCAGCGATCCAGGCTGGGGTGCTGGGCGGTGAGGTAAAGGATGTGCTGCTGCTGGATGTGACGCCGCTGACCCTCGGGGTGGAGACGCTGGGTGGGGTGATGACCCCGCTGATCGAACGCAATACTACTATTCCCACCCGCAAGAGCGAGAGCTTCTCCACCGCTGAAGATGGCCAGACAGCGGTGGACATCCACGTGCTACAGGGAGAGCGCCCCATGGCCGCCGACAACATGACCCTGGGCCGCTTCCGGCTGGAGGGCATCCCCCCCGCGCCGCGGGGCATCCCTCAGATCGAGGTGGCCTTCGACATTGATGCCAATGGCATCCTGAATGTCTCGGCTCAGGACAAGGCCACCGGGCGGCAACAGAAGATCACCATCACTGCCTCTACCAACCTCTCCAAGCAGGAGGTGGAGCGCATGGTGGAGGAGGCGCGTCACCATCAGTCGGAGGATGAGCGACGTAAGCAATTGGCAGAAACGCGCAACATGGCCGACAACCTGGCCTATCAGACGGAGAAAACGCTGCGGGAGCTGGGCGACAAAGTGAGTGGTGCTGACCGCTCGACCATCCAGTCCAAGATTGATGAGTTGCGACGGGTGATGGAAAGCACCGACGCAGGCCGCATCCGCTCCGTGATGCAGGAGCTTCAGCAGGCCAGCATGAAGCTGGGTGAGCGAATGTACGCTTCGGCAGGCCCAGCAGGTGGCCCCCCACCGGGTGCTGGCTACACCGGTCCCACACCACCCCCATCGGGAGGCGATGAGGATGTGGTGGAAGGGGAGTTTCGCGAGGCATAAGGAGGAGGTGTGTATGTTCTATCCAGGTTTCTACTTTGACCCCTTATACCTACTCTTTGCCCTGCCGGCCCTGATCCTGGGGCTGTACGCTCAGCTCAAGGTGACTGGAGCCTTCAACCGCTACTCGCGGGTGCGGGCTGGCATGACCGGTGCCCAGGCGGCTCGAACACTGCTGGACAGCGAAGGGCTGTACGATGTGGCTGTAGAGGAAACGGGGGGATTTCTGGGTGACCACTACGATCCCCGCTCCCGCACGCTGCGCCTTTCGCCCGGAGTGGCCCGTGCCGACAGTCTGGCCGCGGTGGGCGTGGCCGCGCACGAGGCAGGCCATGCCCTGCAGCACGCGGGGGCCTACTGGCCTCTGCAAGTCCGCAGCGCCATGGTGCCCACCGTCCAGTTCGGCTCCTGGCTGGGGCCCGTCATCTTCTTCATTGGCCTGCTGATGAATGCCAGCCCCATCGCCTGGCTGGGGGTGATCCTCTTCGCGGGGGTGGCCCTCTTCGCCCTGGTGACCCTGCCGGTGGAGCTGGATGCCAGCCGGCGGGCCAAGGTGCTGCTGCAGGAGCGCTTCATGGTAGACCAACAGGGCATGGCGGGCATCAGCAAAGTGCTCAATGCGGCAGCGCTGACCTACGTGGCAGCCGCGGTGCAGGCCCTCTCCACGCTCCTGTACTACGTGTTCCTGCTGAGCGGCTCCCGGCGCAGGGATTAACGGCGGAACCACAAAGGACGCCAAGAGCACTAAGCTTTAAGGCTCACAGCGGGTCCGTGACCCGCGTCCTGGGCCGGATCACGGACCCGGCCTGAGCAGTACAGAGCCTCAAGCTCCTTGGGCCTTTGACACACATATGGAGGCTGACATGACCCATTTTCGCAAGCGCGGCTCTCTCATTCTCGTGGGGCTGCTGATCCTGACCCTCTTCCTGATGGGCTGTAACCTGCTGAGCCTGGCGGAGAAGGGCCTGGAGAGGGCCTTCGAGGAGCAGTGGGCGACGCCTACACAGGTCGTAGCTCCAGTCCAGCCCACGCCCACTCCGCTTGCGACGCCAGTCCAGCTCACACCCACCCAGGTTGCAACGCCGGTCCAACTCACACCCTCCCCCGCTCCCACCTCCACTCCCCTGCCACCCCTGACCGTGGGCGAGGGGGACATTGAAGAGGAACTGCTGGTGCAGCTCTATCAACGGGTGAACCCCTCGGTGGTCAACATCCGCATCCAGCAGCACGTTGAGGTGGAGCAGCTTCTTCCCCCCGGCTTTCCGGAGGATTTCTTCCGCGAGGGGCAGGGCTCCGGCTTCGTGTGGGATACCGAGGGCCACATCGTGACCAACAACCACGTCGTGGCCACTGCCGACCGAGTGCTGGTCACTTTCTACGACGACACCACGGCCGAGGCGAAGGTGGTGGGCACCGATCGGGACAGCGAGCTGGCGGTGATCAAAGTGGATGTGGACCCCTCGTATCTGCGACCTGCCGCCCTGGGCGATTCGGATGCCCTGAGGGTAGGCCAACGGGCCATCGCCATTGGCAACCCCTTTGGACAGGCGGGCACTATGACTCAGGGCATCATCAGCGCTTTGGGACGCACATTCAGTGCCGCTCAAACCGGTTTTGCCATCCCGGAGATGATCCAGACGGATGCGGCCATCAATCCCGGCAACTCCGGCGGACCACTTCTGGATTCGCAAGGGCGGGTCATTGGCGTGAACACCCTCATTCTCTCCGGCACTGGTGTGAGCGCAGGGGTGGGCTTCGCGGTGCCTATCAACATCGTCAAGCAGGTGGTCCCAGTCCTCATCGAGAAGGGAAAGTACACCTACCCCTGGCTGGGCATCACCGGCATGGACCTGATTCTGGCTATTCGAGAGGAAATGAACCTGCCCTCTGATCTGCGAGGTGCCCTGATCATCGAGGTGACCGAGGGCGGGCCAGCGGATGAGGCTGGCCTGAGAGGCGGCACCAGGAGGGTGAGGGTAGAGGGGCGCGAACTGCTAGTGGGGGGGGATGTCATTATCGCCATGGATGGCCGGTTGGTACCAGGCATAGATGATGTGGTGGTCTATCTGGTGCGGAACACCCGGCCCGGGCAGGAGGTGAAACTCACCATCCTGCGGGAGGGCCAGGAGCGCACCATCCAAGTGACGCTGGGCGAAAGGCCGGAATCGGAGGAGATCGAGCGACAGTGATGCTTGTTCTGCGGTAGCCCGACCAGGGGCTGCCGTTTGTAGGGTCCAAACTTCTCGGAACTTGGGCCCGTATGGACTGATCTCTAATACAACTCTAACATTCCTCTTACGTTGTTCTAACGTGAGGATTCTATACTAGTCGCTGGAAGTTGGAGGAAAGGCTGTCTCCTATAGAGGCGGCCGCGGAAAGACCCTTTGTAGGAGGTGTACAAAAATGGCTAACCTTGTGCGTTGGGAACCCTTCCGGGAACTGATGAGTTTGCGCGAGGCAATGGATCGGCTGTTTGAGGAGAGCTTTGTCCGACCGCGGGAGGGCTGGCTGGCCCCCCTCGGCGCAGGCACCTTGGCTGTGGACATGTACGAAACACCTGAGGAAGTGGTGGTCAGGACCGCCATACCGGGCATTGATCCGGAGGACATTGACGTGTCCGTCATCGGCGATACACTGACCATCAAGGGCGAGTCCAAGTCCGAGGAAGAGGAGAAGGGGGCAAACTACATCCGGCGCGAACGGCGCTACGGCTCCTTCTCCCGCTCCCTGTCCCTGCCCACCAACGTGGTGGCGGACAAGGCAACTGCTGACTTCTCTAAGGGAATTTTGACCCTGCGGCTCCCCAAGGCCGAGGAAGTCAAGCCTAAGCGCATCGAGATCAAGACCAAGTAACCCATCCTGGGAGAGGGGCAGGGTGTCCCGCTCCCAATGATCAGAGACCCGGTTCCTACCCAGGAACCGGGTCTCTACCGACAAAATAAGGTGATCGGAGCGTTGCGCAAATGGGGCGCATGCGCTATAATTATCCATACAAGAGGAGGTCTACCATGGCTGACGTCAACTTGAAACCCCTTGCGGACCGAGTTATTGTGGAACCCATCGAGCAGGAGGAGATGACCGCCAGCGGCATTATCCTGCCGGAGACAGCCAAGGAGAAACCCCAGGAGGGGAAGGTCTTGGCCGTGGGGCCAGGCAGGATAGATGACGATGGCAAGCGGTGGCCCCTGGATGTGAAGGAAGGGGACAAGGTCCTCTTCGCCAAGTACGCTGGCACCGAGGTCAAGCTGCCCGATGACCGCAAGATCCTGGTCCTAAAGGAAAGTGATATCCTGGCCATCGTGGAGGATTAGGACGATTACCGACCCATAATCAACGACTAGGAGGAATGGAGAACTATGCCCAAGCAGTTGCAGTTTGCAGAAGATGCACGACGCTCCTTGAAGAGGGGAATGGACACCCTGGCCACGGCGGTGGGAACCACCCTGGGCCCCAAGGGCCGCAACGTCGCCCTGGACAAGAAGTGGGGTGCGCCGACCGTGACCCATGATGGAGTGACCGTGGCCAAGGAGATCGAACTGGAAGATCCCTATGAGAACATGGGGGCCCAGTTGATTAAGGAGGCCGCGACCAAAACCAACGACGTGTGTGGCGATGGCACGACTACGGCGACGGTTTTGGCCCAGGTCATCGTCA
>Ga0172364_10000654_pt1 | contig 25200 bp, 36 predicted proteins | sample LakKivSesite10cm_FD_114545 | JGI IMG/M metagenome (GOLD analysis project Ga0172364, IMG submission 114545) | Sediment microbial communities from Lake Kivu, Rwanda - Sediment site 10cm | ecosystem: Environmental > Aquatic > Freshwater > Lake > Sediment | place: Rwanda: Western Province, Lake... | reverse complement strand
TATAAATTCGACAGAGAAGAGGATGCCAGAAAGATCGCAGACGACTTCGCAAAGAAGGACGACATATACCGGGTCGCTGTATTGGAAGCTAATATATGGGAAGTAATAAAAGGCGGGCTATCCTAGACAGAGGCGATATTATGCCCGATTCACCAATCGATAACTTCGCAAACGAACTATCAGCAGGAATGTCCCATAAGCCCGTTTCACAATACATTTCTGACCACGAGGATCTCATTAATAAAATACAAAGAATAGAAGAAATTGCAAAGACCCTCAAGGTCCGAACCATAGACGAATATAACAAGGCTATGACCCTGAAATCTGCGCTATCCTCTCTTTACTGCTATACCTTCAACAACAACAAGACCGAGTTTGACAAGGTATCGGACCTCGAAGGCCAAGTTGGTAGCAAGTTAGCAGGATTCGCCAGATGCTTCCAGAGAGCGAAAGGTGAGAAAGGAACACTAATACGATATGTCCTATGGGGGCGGCGCTACAGGGACCACAATGTAGAGAAAATCATCGCAGCCCTGGCCGATTCATCACATCTATACAAAAAGGACAACCGATATTACGTTACGGGCCTGCATCTGGCAGTTGGGGATAATGTCTTCACCGTTTCTCGTACCACTGGCCGAGAATACCGCAACTATGTTAGAACCTGTGTAATCGAGGCATTCCCCGTATCGAGCTACTGGGATGACATGATGACACATCACAATATTACGGCGCCCATCCTTCCCGACTACTACCATATAATATACATCGGAGATGGAAAGGAATGCGCCAAGATCTCGTTCTCTCGCAAGGACAAATGCATCATCGAAAGACACTATTGTTAATATATAGGAAGTGAAACTATGCCGGATAGGACGTATAATGTACAGTACAACATAGGCAAGGCAAAATACGTCGTTAATTTTTATGATGGGGTAAGAACACATAAAGACGGAAGCAAGTTCTACGATATGAGAATTTTAAAGAACAAGAAGGATCTCAAAAAGTTCTTCTGTAAACTACGCGACGAGGGGTATGTCGAAGAGGCATAACCCTTTAAACGGAGGTGAAACTATGTCAGAGAATAAAGAACCGCAACTGATAGCCTTTACCGCTATCGTAGACGAACATGGATACAAGATTGGGCTCTGCCACCAAGGAATACGGGGATACTCCCCAACAAAGTTCGGACCCTACAAGACCTACGAGGAGTATAATAATAAGGCCAAGGAACTGAACGAGGGCTTGGGCCTTACCACCGAAATGGCATACGCAATCATCGCCAGCACGATGAGGCACGAACCCCCGAAATATGTCCTGGGAAAAATAGAGGTGTCCGAGGAGACCGACAGCGATATTATCGAAAGAATCACGGACATTCTCAACAAGGCCGAGATCACATATGATGAGGACTATCCTTGGATACTCATCCGATGCGAACTGCCAGAAGGTAGGGACCTAACAAACCCACCGTTCTATGAAATCCAGGAGATACTTCGTAAGAATAAACTCTTCTACGAAATAGACGTTCAGGAGTATCAACCGACCCCGAACTTCTTCAAGGATTCCTGGTCCCCGGACGACGAACCCACCGATTAACATGATCGAAGAGGGCCTTACAATACTGTCCTATGGAGCAGGTCAAGACTCCACAACAATCCTCTATGCGATAATGCACAACCCCGAGTTCCGCGAGAAATACGTCCACGGCCACCTGATGGTGATAATGTCCGATACCGGCGATGAGCATCCAGAGACATACGAACATATCAAGTTCACAGAGAACCTCTGCAATGAACATGGTATCTCATTCACCTTCTTGACCAAAGACAAAGGATTCCACGGCCGGACCTGGCAAAGCCTCAAGGAACGCTACAGACTGAACAACTGCATAGGATCCAAAGCATACCCGAAGAGCTGCACATCCAACCTCAAAATAAACGTCCTATACCGGTTCATAGACCAATACATCGGCACCTCCCTGGGCATCCGCTACGGATCCAAGCAGGCCATAAAGGAATATGCACGAAGGTATGGCAAGATTAGGGTATTGATAGGGTTCACAAAGGGAGAAGAAGGCCGAAGAGCAAACCCCGAAAAGGATCAGGTATGGATGCGAACCTCAGTTGAGCGGCAATACCCGCTAATAGACATAGGATATGACAGAGGCGCCTGCCAAAAATACATCAAGAGATTGGGATACCCCGTTCCATTGCCATCCAACTGCATGATATGCCCGTTCATGTCAGAGCAGGAACTACTTTATCTATACAAGTTCCACAGGGCCGACTATGATGAATGGGTGGAATTGGAGCGCAACAAGATCGAGGCTTGGAAGGACAAATGCGAACCCAAAAAGAACTTCGGCGTTTGGGGCATCAAACTCCTGCCGGAAGTTCTAAATAGAGCCATAGAGAAATACGGTCATTGGACCGACGACCAACTCCGTGAGTACAAGATGTCCCACGGACACTGCATAAAATCGCAATACTAAAGGAGGCGATTGAAATGACTTCAGTAAGGATTTTAAGGGATTCAAGAACTAATGTCTACGGACTTTATCTCTGCGGCGTGGACATGGGCGTTATAAAGCAATCATCCGCGAAGAATTTCATTGACCGATATCCCCATGTGAAACCACAGATGATAGCCGATCACATAGAGGAATGGTCATATACTAACCCCTGAACTAAAGATCAAAATATTAGAAAACGCCTCTCCTATAAGCAGGAGAACGGCGATATTTAAACGGAGGTGTTTTGAATGAATGAAAACGAAAGCAAGAAAGAAACGAACGAATATAAGAAACATATGGTAAAGGTAGGATATTCCGGACAGGTGGACAGCCGCCGCCCCATACGGTTTATGGGTAAAAAAATAGGGTCGTCTACAAACCATACTCATAACGGCCCTAATCAGAACCGTTTCCACGACTGGACACTGTTCGAGGTTCCCGCTGAACCTGATACCAGAGATGTGAAAAAATATCGGGTTCTGGATGAATATACAACCCAATGGCAGGGCGAATCCGACCATTCTACCCTTACCAGAGTCCTCACGGTAAAAGAAGTAGGCAAATACTTCCCCGTCCTCGCCAACGAATATCTTGACGAAGACGACTATGCTGAGGACGTAGATGACAAGCCCGAAGAGAAATTTGACGGTGAAGAAGTGGATTCCTACGAAGTCGGACGAGACAATATCGTAGCTGAAGACTGAATCAACCTGTTAAGGCCCGCAATATGCGGGCCTTTTTTTATTAACCATTATGCTTACCGAAAAACAACGCAAACAGCGAAGGGAATACTACGCCCGTAACAAACAAAAAATACAATCTTACTCCGAGAAATACAGAAAAAAGAACATTGAAAAGATTCGCGCCTGGGGGCGGGCTGCTAAAAAAAGATATTATCAAAAGCACCGCGCCAAGGAAATTGAATATTCACGTCAGTATCAGAAAAAACATCCCGAGAAAGCAAAAAACTGGAACAGAAAGTCAGGAAAAAAATGGTATGCCAATCCCAAAAACAAGGCGAAAAAACGGGAATATCAGAGAATACATCATGATGAAATATCAATTAAACGAAAAAAACAATATCGTGCAAAAAAGATTGCACTAAATAAAAAAACGAACCGAGGTGATACTAATGGAAGCTAACGGATCGAAAAGCACCATATTCAAAATAACTGCCATAAGCCCAATCGCTCTCGCCCAAGCCCTGGAGAAGCACAAAGGCTACGGCAGAGGGATAACCTCAGTCGAACTGAGCAACTACGACGACATCGAGAACAATGACCCGCGCTGGATTGAGGTAACTATGAGCCAGGTTGCAATGAACAGCGACGGATACATTGAAGGAGACGAAAGCGTTACCTTCAGGGCGCCTCTGCTCAAGAGGGAGTTCTTCGGTGCCATCTACGGGGTCCCCACTTCAGGAGAGCCGTTCATGGTCATAACAGAGATGTTCGATATAGTGGACCGGGACAACCCTGAAGCATACGACAACAGCGAAGAGGACAGTTACGAGTTTCAAGGCTATGAACCCCCGGAGGATGACTATTGGTGGCAGATGTGGGATGCCGAGTTAGAGGATGCACTCAAGGACCTCCCCGATGCACGGTTTGATCCTGAAAAGAGAGCTTGGGAAATAGGCGACGAAGTGGTCTGGGATATGGAGACCCAAATAAAGTCCGATCAGGAAGCCCGAGAATACGAGGCTCAGGAGAAGTTAGAAAAATCACAATGACCGGTTTTACCTCAGAGGGGCAGGAAATCCGCTCTCCTGCCCCTCACCCCCTTTAAGGTGATATTATTACAAAGACCAGCAGCGACCATAACCTCTCCGATGATTATTATTTTATTTCTAAAGTATATGATATTCTCTCTTGCGAAAAACTGTCAGACAAAGATATCGTATTTTTTGAATTAATAGAACGCGGCATAAGTAGAGAAGATATAGACATAATGAGTAACCTTGGTTTGTTAAAAATAGTAGATAATACCATTATATTGAATCCTTCAATACTTGAATTTCTGAAACCTGACACCCTACGAAATAATTGGATACATCTGGAGCCGATGACAAGACGTAGGTTCATCAATAGACAAGTAATCCCAAACGTCTACGACATTTATAGATGGCTATACCTAACCAAAACAAACAGGTATACTACAAACCCTCGATATTACAACAAACCAAATGAATATATTGCAAAGTTAGATTCCTTTAAGACTATGATTGAAAAATGGAATACCATAGATGAATGGAAAACACCCACCTCAAATAGTCGTAACGATTTATATCGACATATCGTTAACTATCATAAAGAGCGCGGCAAGAATTTTTACATTTTTTCATCGCTATTACTAAGTGATGAAACTGTTTCCTTTCTTCAAAAATGCGCACCAGAAATTATTGGAAAAGCACATATAACCATAGTCAACGTAGTTGAAACTTGCCCTATAGGTCTTAATAAAAAGGAATGTGAACAATACTGGAAGTTTAACTCTGGTCTCATTTGGTTTGCCTACAAAGATTGTATTATAGAGAACATTCCAGTCCGAATACACTTGAACAGACAATTTCGCTGCGTAGGTATTGAAATTACCGAATCTATAAAAGAAAAATATAAATATAAAAAAGACGGCATCTCCATAAACTACATTACTCTTATAGATTGGCTAAAACAAGAGGAAGTTTGGGATATTATTATAGATACAAAAACAACACTGCCATCAGATCATCCTTATATGATAAGTAAAATTATAAGGGGAAAGATAATATTAAATCACCTATTCAATTACACCCCCATAGAAAAAGAGCATAAAAAATCTCCGAAACAAAAAACACATATTAAAAAACCCAGATCATCATCAGAAAATAAAGAACAAGAAATACTTAATCAACCCAAACTCGCCATCAGTGATCCCCGTATATGGTCTGTATAATATTACTAAAATAGGTGATACCATGCCCGACCAAGATATGTACGACTGCCCCTACTCATCAGGAATGCAATGCAACCAACGCCGCATTATGTGTGATAAAGGTCAATTTGACGGGCACTGTCTCATGGTCATACTCGGCAATATATCACGAAAGCAGGACAATAGTGTTAAAGCCCTCAAACGCGAGGCTATGGAGGATGCAGTCGTATACCTGTTCGACCATGACTTCATCAGATCCAAGTACTACAACCTCTCCGCATCCGCCGTCGTAGACATCATCCTTGATGAGCAGAAGAAGGACCTGCTCGAATCTCGACCCGGCTCTAAGAATGACCGGTTCTTTATTGACTTATACGAGGGCCAAGATATATCCTGCATCGACATAAACCAAATAGACTCAATGTTCCTATACGAAGATCTCGAAGAGGCCGTAAATTCCTGCCTGGAATACCGAGGCAATATAAGTTCAGAAGAGAAAGAATCAGGATTCTACTATAGAGTAATAGATCTGGAGACCGGAAAGGTGGTCTTCAAGACTAAGTAATGGAGGTGATGTGATACCATGTCCGAAATGGAAGATCTCACAAGGGAATATGAAGAGCATAAGAGACAACTTGAGGAAGAGGGGGTAGAGTTCAGGTCCATATCCTATGAGTACATCGGCAAGGACAAGACCTTCGAACTCACGGTCATACCCTTCAAGCAGATAGCCACCGTTACAAAGAAGACTCCCCTGGCGGACGGCACATACGAATTGGAGATCGAAAAGCAGGGCATGAACTTCGAGGAGATATGCCACTACTTCCCGCCTATTCCCGCCCTGAAAAAGAAGGGATACAAGTACAACATGCTCGGCCTGTTCAGGTCCATCCTATATGAGATGTATGTTGCTGTCCAAGAAAGCGGGATACCAAGAGCAGAAGGCAACGTAAGAGGCGTATGGTATAGCCACTTCATCCACGTAACAGAGTCTGTACTGGGCCTCGGGGAGACTCCATCTGTCCAGAACGCCATAAACTCTGCCTGGGAGGATATGATAGTCTCAGGACTGTTCACATATGAGGACCTCGGCATCATATCAGCAAAGGAAAACGTCAGGGAATCCAGGGTCAGGGACTCGCCTTTCAACAACATCATCATAGCCGTTGAAAAGGAAGACCTATTCGAAGGCTTCCGGTGGATCCCACGTCTGTTCAACTGCACTCTGATAGCAGCCGGAGGTCAACCCTCCCGAGCAGTGGCAAGGGCCTTTATCAAGCAACTCTTAGACGAGGGCGTAGACCTCAATCAGCAGTTCGAGATGTGTACCGTATCCGACTGCGATCCTGCTGGGTACTATATACAGGAGTCATTCAGGAACCAACTCGAAAAGGCCATCGAGTACTATGGGGGATCCGGCCATATCGACATACACAGGATGTTCGTCAGGAAGGACCAGGTAACGGCCAAACTCCTGGACCATGATGGGGTCCCCTGCAAGGACAAAACTGCCACTGCCGGAGCAGCCAAGGCCGAGGATACTAAATGGGATAACTTCTGCGAGATGACCAGTGGCGGTCTGTATAAAATACCGCCGTCATCCTGGGACGGTCCTACTTATGAGATAGAAGGTGAGGTCAAGGTCCGCGCCAAACTCGAACTGAACGCCTTCGGCAAGGATAATATAGAATCGGCCATAGTCCGCGAGATACTGAAACTCATTGAGGACCACTCCAAGATAATGATCCCGGAGATAATGCGGATACTCAATGACCTCAAGGAGACCGTCGCCCAGGACAAATACAAACAGATGGAAGAGAACGAGATACAGCCCATTATTGACTCCTACCTCGACGAGATAGATAAACTCCGCAGGGACTATAACTACGAAATATATAATGCTCAGGAAGCGGCAGACAAGAAATTCATAGACGATACCGAGGATCTCACAAACGAGTTCGAGGCCGATAGGGACCAGATGCGGGATGATGTTGATGATAAGGTCCGCAAGGAAATGGATGAATACTGCAAACTTGAGGATCAAATAAAAGAACTCCTGGAACGCCAGCAAACCATAGAGGACAAAATGTTCAATAAGGTAGATGATGAACTCAACGAGATCATGGAACGCGAGGATAAGTATGAAGATGATATTGAACCATATGAACGGGAGCGCGATGCCGAAAAGGAGCGCCTGGGCGAAATGATGGAGATGTATGAAGAAGAGAGCAACGTATTCAAGAACGAATGCTCAACGGTATTCGGTCCTGCCAAAGAGCAACTGCGCAAATCCATCTTCGATGCCTATGACGACATAGATATAAGGTTCCACGATATTGAACAGGACGACGATATCAAACCGCATATTGCCAGGCTACTACAGGCTCCAGACCTATTGCTCGACGAGGGCATGACCTGCTTCCGGCAGCCCACTCCGACCTTCCTGGATACGACTTCTCTCTCCAAGGCCGCACAGAACAAAGAAGAAAACATAGGCCAGCACAGGGACGCATTCACTCCAGAGTTCACCGGCGCGATGGAGGACCTCATCAAAGAGAAGGGCCTGGATATCCAGTTCGAAGTCAAGGAATCCTTAATGCAGGTCGCTCAGATCGATGAGGATAAGTTAGAAAAGTTCGACAGTAATACCCGCCAGAAGATTGAAGACGAGCATGGTGAAATGTAAATAGTTGAAAATACATATCAGAGGTGAAAACAATGCCAACAAAAAAAGAACGGATTGCAGAGTGGTCCAAATACGCTTGCTCCCCCGACTACGAACAGCAAAAGGAGCAGAACGATAAAATATTCAAAGCCAGAACAAAGGGAAAGGTGCGACCCGATGGAGTGCCGTTTTCAGAGTAAAGAGGAAAAGAAAAAACTGGTCCGGGAATTCCTGAAGGAGTACGGAGACGATCTACCCCCGGAAGCTCTTGACAAAGCCGAACTTCTTATTGACCACTTTGCCTTGAAGTGTGATGATAATAACCAAATCACCGCAGCCGCAACCTATGAACCCAAAACCGATTGGTATCTCTGCACTATCCGATACCTTGCCACAAAGACATCCGAGCGCGGAAAGGGTCTCGGAACAGAAGTTGCCAGCAAGGTCATTGATGACGCAAAACGAAACGAACAGTGCCTGGTCCTTGCTGCGGATATCACATTCGACAATAAATTCAGCAAACGAATATTCGAAGAACTCGGCTTTGTCGAGAAATCCAGATTCTGCTGGGCAAAAGGCGAAAAGCCATCGGACATTCTACACTACGTTAGGTTCCCACCGCAAGACAGCAATCAGTGCTAAATCACAACTGACGTGACACCACCATGTCACAAAAATACTACAACTACAACTCGGAGCACAGACATATAAGGGAGAACCGCGCCATATCCGGCCACCACGCAATGATACAACTGCCAGAAAAATACCTCCACATCAATGATAGGCGGTACGCACTGAAACTGGGCAATCTCAAGATATCCGGCAATACCATAATATTCAATCTACCACCTATCACAACCTGTCCGGGCCGGGGAATATGCGAATCATACTGCTACGCTATGAGCCCCCATTTCCAAAATATCGCTGAATCCAGGCAGATCAATTACGAGCACTCCCTGGGAAGTTACTTCACCATAGATATGATACGCATCATCAAGCGGCTACTTTCCAAGTATACCTACATACGAGCAATGCGACTGCATGAGGCCGGAGACTTCTATAGTCAAACATACTTCCGAAAATGGATAACCATCGCCAAGGCCATACCCGAGATAACCTTCTACGCCTACACGAAGTCTGCATTTACACAGTTCGGTTTTGAAATCCCGGACAACATGGTCCTTTGGTATTCCCACGGCGGGAAGTTTGACGCCAAATATAAGACAGAGAACAACCAAGCCTTGGTTATACATCCAGGACAGAAATTTCCGAAAGGAGTGTATCGATGCCCGGCAATCGGGCATCCCGAAAAGGTATGTGGAAGGGATTGCACCTACTGCTCCCGGAGAAAGAACGGACGAAGAGTCGCGTTCCCACTACATTAAAGGAGAGTGATTAAAATGTCACAGACGGAACTACAGAAATTTGACGACGCCTTCGAAGAATGGCGAGAACTACACAACGTGCTCGAATTCCTGAAAGCGCATAAACTATTCATCGGAGAAATGAAGGAGCCATACGGATTCGGAAGCGGAAGAGTAGTACCACTTATAGAGCGGGACATTGAACAACTGTTCTACCAGGACCAAAACATCGACCCGGCCAAATTAGAAGCGGAGCGACGAGAGTTGTTTTACAAAGCGATAGAAGCAATGAATCAACACTAAGCAGCATAGGAGAGTGATATATATGGACGAAAACGACGCATGGCACAGATTGAGCATTGGATCTAAGGTCCTCATTAAGACCTATAAAAAGAAAATACCGGAACGCTGGGGCAGAGGCCAAGAGAAATATATGGGACAAGTGATGACCATCCGAAGAATGGCTTCCCACTGCTTGTCCCTCAATTCATATCACATGGAGGAGGATCGACGCCACTTTCATGGAATAGGATTCACCTGGGAAGCCCGAGACTTCGAGAAGAAAATAAAGAAGTGATACTATGGCGCCAAGAAGGAAAAAACCCCTTAAAGCATGGCCCCTGAACAAAACGGACAGGGATATCGCCCGGCTCCGAGGCATTGGTCTTAACCAGGCCGAGATCGGCAAAATTGTCGGTCTTGAAGCCAGCTGGGTTGGCCGCAGAATTACAAGCCTGAAAGCCCATGCTGCACAGGACGGACCCGACGCGGTTTGGAAACAGTTAGAATCCCCCGATCTCCCAGAACGCAGGGACCTCCGCAAAAAGAATTTAAGAAGGAAGGAACATGTCAAGGGATAAGAAGGACCCATACGACTGGTGCAGGAACCATTCCAAGCGACCTATGGATATACTCTATAAAGGTGTCCCATACTGCATGGAATGCTTCGATAAGATAATAGAAAAGGAAAACAAACCCATGCTGGATGAAATAAAAAAACGAAACGAAGAAAAGAAGAAACAACCACAGAAGGAAGAACCCACAAAGTCCGAAAGCAAGGACTTATGGTGGTAAAATAAGGAGGTGCCAATATGCCAAAATCTAAAAAAATTAAATGCGGTAGTTGCGGCAGCGAAGACATCACTGTCGAAACATTTGCCACGCAGTGCAACAACTGCACGGCCTCCATAGACCCGGCCAATGGAAAACCATTCAAAAATGAAAATAGCCGGATTGTCAAAACCTACCAGTTTGGTGGTATAAATTAAGAAAGGTGATGGAATGAGTAAGAAATATATCAAGGAACACAAGGATCGCGCCAAGCAGCGACGCAAAGAACAGAAGAAGATAGCCCGTCAAAAGGAACAGGAGACAGCCATTATTGCCCCGACAGAACCACAAACCCCAACACAAGAGCAGCCAGCACCACCCCCGCCTCCCGAAGAGACGAAGACGGACCCCCAAAAAACAGAACAGTGATAAGTTGATCGCTGCTACCAACCCCGTGACCACCTTGATGCTCCAAGACAAAGCATCACTGGTCAAGATAATACTCGAGCAGGAGGAGACCATAGATCGCTTGGCCAAGTCAATTAAGAGACACGCCGAAATCGAAACGACGGATTCCGATGAGTAACATAGAATTACTTCCGCATCAGATTACGGGCCGCGATTTCCTTTTGGAAAAACAACGAGCAATGCTCTGCGACAGCGTTGGGCTCGGCAAGACAGTTCAGGCCATTGCAGCATTGGAAAAGGAAGGATACACCGCATTAATATTCGCACCCAGACCACTGCTACGTCAGTGGAGCAAAGAGATCCGCAAGTTCTCGGTCTTCATACCTGCCATAGTAACAGGATCCCGGAAACAACGAGAACAACTATATCATAGTGGCAAACCCATATTTTTGATAAACTATGACAAGGCCCCAATCGATATAGAACTTCTTACCCATGAACTTAGGGGGCGAATAGACTGCATAATCCTGGACGAAGCCCAGCGCATAAAAAACTATAAAGCAAGCAGAAGCAAAGCCATAAAGCAACTCGCCAACGACCTGAACATTGAGAACCGCTGGATACTGACCGCCACACCTATGGAAAATAGAATAGATGAATTGTATAGCCTTCTCGATTTCCTAAATTATGGTGTCCTGGAAGACCTAACAAAGTTAGCAACTCCGATTCGTGGAGGATCCTATCGCGGATATACATACGAAAGAGCAGGGCTTGCCGGGCCACCAAAACGAAAGGACTTCATGAACGCTCTGAATGGAATATCGAAAGAACGCCTTCAGACCCTTCTCAATGACGTAATGCTTAGGAGATCCCAAATAGACGGAATGCCACCAACAGTCAAGGACTATTACTTAGAAATGAGCCAGCATCAGAAGAAACTGCACAATCAATTCCTCAATGATTTCCAGGTGACTGTTGAAGATAGGGAATTTGACGTGACCAATGCACTGGCTAAAATGACAAGGCTCAGGCAGATTGCAAACACCCCCGCGCTCATAGTGCCTTTCGATGAAATCACTCCAAAGGTCCAGGAGATAATCGCTATCGCCCAGGACATGATCTCATTCGATGAAAAGGTCATATTCTTCTCAGAGTTCAGGGAAATGACCAATTACATCAGGGACCAACTCCTCAAGATAGCCATATCCCCCGCCTACATCCACGGCGGGCCGGAATGCAATACAGAAGATGAAATAGAAAAGTTTAGGGCAGACCACCACATCATGCTAGCTACAAAGAGCGGGGAAGAGGGACTCAACCTACAGTTCGCTCATAACATCGTAAACATAGACCTGCCCTACAACCCCGCCAGGGTAACGCAGAGAATAGGTAGATGCCACCGCATAGGACAAACCCAGCAGGTCCGGGTCATCAACCTGATAACGGAAGGAAGCATTGAAGAAAACATAAAGGCAATGCTCTACGACAAGCAATGCCTGTTCGACGATATAATAAACGGCCACAACAAAGACGTTGTGCTTGACCGTGAAACTATACGCAGACTCGCGTATTCTTAAAGAGGTGATAACATGATGAACCAAGCAGACAAGATAAAGGAGACAATCAATCTCAACAAGTTCCTCAGTGCAGCGATGATAGAAAAAATAATAGATATGTCCATCAAGAACGACGCCGCTGTGGGATATAAGGGCAGGCTGGAAGTACAAACCTTACTCGACGCCCTCAATCAAGACAAGGCGGGATCCTTCACCAATGCCTTCCCCTATGCCGGGGCCAATGCAGTAATAGAAGGAGATAATATTGACCTAATGCCCAAAGGGACCTATGAATTCCTCTATGAAGAGGACCTGGGCGCCCCGGTAGGCAACTGCCATAACTACCATTGCAACCACCCGATCAGGTATGCCGAGCATATCCGGCACATGGAAAGCGGCAGGGAGTTCATAGTCGGCAACGTATGCCTCATCAACCTCTTGGGAGAGCACGATCTCCTGCTCATTGCAGTATCCCTTCTCTCCAGGATATCCAATCGCATAGACCAACGCCGGAAGATATCAGAGATATGCGACCTCGTGGGAGATACCCTCTGCGACATACATATGGCAGACCCACTGCATAAATTGACTCCCAATGAAGGAGAATTCCTTAAGCAACTAAACAAGGGTTCTGGATCATTGCTCACCCTTAAACGAGCACAGGAGATAAAGGACCAGTGGCCCACCGAGAAAATAAACGAACTTTCAGAGAACATCCGCAACTTGGTAAAGGCCGCAGAGGACACCGCATCCGAGGACCAAAAGAGCAAGAAAAAAGAAACCTTGGCCTGGATTACCTTCCTGAAGTTCAAGGACTATGACAACAAACGCAGAGAAATACTCAGCGACTTTATCCAGAACTGCCTCGACGACATAGAGATCCACGGCAGCCTCGCAGAGACCCGTAAGTCCAGTCTCAAGTCCGAAAAGGCACTATATGACCGAGTACGCAGCGCAGACCCAACCCTCATAATAGACGTACCCGTTGAAGAGGATCGGTACTTCTTAGCCCACCTAATGAACCACGTCAAGACCTGCGATTCCTACTTCTACATCAGTGTGGTCCTCAGCGCAATGCACTTCAAAAGCCTAACACCAGGGCAGAAGAACGCCCTGACCACGAAGAGTTGCAAGTGTGGATTCAAAATACCCGAGCGGAGGTGATTCCAATGGTATCTGTTAGAAAAATAATGCAGAAAATAAAAAATGGAGCGATGAAAGGGGAAACAATAGTCCTAAAGGGATCCGATGGTCAGAAATTAAAAGTACCACTCCATCCCAAGGACCTGGCCTGTATGGATATTATTGAACTATCAATTGACTATGCCAAAAAGTCTGGCATCCCCGACCCCACAATAAAGGATGTACTTACCATACTCATCGATTCCTATTGGTGGCTCCAGACCCTAACCCTTGTCTTTAACGACGATGAAGATGATATAACTGAAAGGAAATTCAAGAGGAGGTGATACTGATGCCCAAATATACGGCAACCGTAGCCGCAAAGTATTCCTTCGAATTTGTCATCAAAGCGAGGGATCGCAGAGAGGCCAGGAAGAAAGCCGCAGCCAAGTTCAAGCGGAAAATGAATCAGAGGAACTTAAATATTTACTTGGACTTAGACGACTGGGATCTCAATGAATAAAAAAATAAAACAGCCGATGCAGAAGTGCATATCCTGCAACTTCGAGGCTCGGCCAGGAATCATATACTTCGATGAAGAAGGCCGATGTCTGAACTGTCAAAAGGAGACTTCAAAATGAACAGCCAAATAAAAGAATTAAAAGCACAAATATCCTCTCTCTTATTTGACAAGGAACAACTACAGAGACGCATCGAAATCCTATCGGAAAAATGCACTCGACTCGATGATGATAAGGACGTTCTATGCCGAGTAGTTATTGACCTACAAATAGATAATGCACGACTGAAAGATAAACTAGGAAAATTAGGTCATCCAGAAAAAAACAATTCGAGAATATACTTAATTCTCGATAATAACAATAAAACGGATGTTACCGATCTTGTATTCTTTGAAGATAAAAAATAAAGGGTGATATAAATGGACAGACCTTGGGAAACCTTTAAGGCGATACCAATCCGACTCACCGCCACCAACAAGATGGTAGAAGAAGAAGGCAAAGCGAACCTCCCAGTAGGACGGCGCCAAGCAAGAACCAAAGCCAATGCCCTGGACCCGGTTCGAGGATGTCCGGGGGGATCGTCAAACGATGGGCGTGGATGCCCCTGGGGATGCTATTCCTGCGAGTCTATGAAGAGGTTCCACCGCATATTCCACATACCTATTTCAATGGTTCTCAAACCCGAACTGCTCCGCAGGGATCTCGAGGATTGCCCCGATAACTGGGTAAGGTTCGGAATAAACGGAGACCCCGGAGAGGATTGGAACCTCACCATACAGGTAGCGCAGATAGTCCGGGAATCGGGCAAGACTCCCGTTGTCCTATCCCGACTATGGACATGCCCCACGGAGACCCAACTTGCTCAACTGGCAAACCTCGGCGTAGTCCTTCACATCTCGATGTGCGCCCTGGATTCATACCCAGCGACGGCAAAACGTCTTCTACACCTCAAGAAATATATCGCAATCGGCGGCAGGGGTGTAATGCGCCTGGTCACATTCGCATTCACGGATCCTCAGCACATCAGGATACAGAACGACCTCTACCGTTATGGAGGCCCGGTTCTTGAACAACCCGCCAGGCTACAAAGAACTAATCCCAACTGGCTCAAGGTTGACCAGAGCAGATATCATCCCTACCATACATACACCGACAAATCCGAGACGACTCGATGGTGGACAGCAGGACCTCTCTTCTCAGGACCCTCATGTGGAGATGGCTGCACGGTCTGCGCCAATAAGTGCTTCACCGTTCCAATTACACAAACTATAAAGGCCGAGTGCGTCATGACCTTACCAAGCGCGGTTCATAATAATTCTGATGCTATCCAAACTATATGACGGTTTTATAATAATGCCTCGAGGGTATACATGGGTTGGGTATGAGCCGCGCTCTCTAACAACTTTTAAATATCTGAGAACACATAACCCTACCCTTCAAATCGCAACCGCAATCGTGTAAACGCAATCGCAAGAGGAGACGTATAATATGCCTGAACTTCGTTTTCCTAACGCATTGAAAGACTTACCAGTAGCCAGGTCAGTCTGCAATGGTGAAATAAGCACAGATGGATCCTTCTTGATGATAGCCTCAACCGGCTCAGGAAAGTCAATGGTCCTACCGGCTATCATCGCACATTCTGGAAAAAAGGTAATACTAAGACAGCCCACGCGCCAGACCGCTAAGTTGACCTATCTCGGTCTCAAAAAATTCTGGGGGGACCAACTAAAAATAGGAATGCATACAAGTGAAGAGGACATGGGATCTCTAGAAGAAAATGACATCACTGTCTGCACAGACGGCGTTATGAAAAACTGGCTCAAAAATCCAAAATACAATTATACCGTAATAATAGACGAAATTCACTGGGCACAGAACATAACTGAAATTGAACTGGCATTGGTCAAAACATATCTCAATCAAGGCCGCAAATTCAATATAGTTTTACTATCTGCGACCATTCGACCAAGCAATCTTATAATGTATTTTGAAAACCTAAATCCTCACCCCGCATCAGAAAGTCATATAAGACATATATGTGACACTCTGGATAGTATGGGAAGCGCAGTCAACAAAATAGAGCAGAAGCAATGGATTAAATGCTACTACTCCGAAGGTGTAGCATTCCCAATAGAGAATAGGATCTGCAACTATATTGAGGAAAGCGGTGCAGAGGATGGCACCGTAATGCAGTTCGCCAAGAGGATGCTTGAAGAGAAGAAGCGCGGCCTCGTATTCCTCTGCACCAGGGCCGGAGTTCAGGGTGCTTGCCAGCACATAAAAGAAAATATCCCCGAACTCCCGGTGGAGTTCGCTCACGCCGATGTCAACATAGACACAATCATCGAATTTGTCGAAAAGAACGAACCAAGCATCCTATTCGCAACTGTATCTCTGGCAACTTCAGCTACACTACCCTTCGACGAAGTACTAATCATTGACAAAGGTATCGATTCCGTCTACGAGAACGGTATTGAAAAACAGGTAACAGACATCCCCATAGATCCAAATGGGGTGATACAGCGCCGCGGCAGATGTGGCAGAATAAAGCCGGGTATATGCACCTTGGCCTCCAACTACAGAGAAACCTGGGACGACATTAAACCCACTGCCCTCGTCCCTCCTCTTCAGAAAGTCGCACCTATACAGGCCGCTCTGGTCTGTGCTCAATATGAGATGGATCCCAGACGACTTGATACCCTATCAAAACTGGATAGATCCAATATATCCCGAAGTGTAGATCGGCTCAAGTCCCTCGGAGTGGTATATGAAGAAGAGGATACACTTAAACTGACAGTCTTGGGCAAGAAGATTGCGGCTCTTCCTCTCGAAGTAGAACTCGCCGCAATGGTTGCACAATGCCCTCCCGAAACCCTTCCAGCCGTAATAGCAATCGCCTCGTGCGACCCCGGACTGTTCAACATATTCCAGAGTGACATTATCATTCCCGAGACGAAGACCAAGATAAAGGGATATACCCTGCTCGACCCGGACCTGGTTCATTCCAGGAGTGTCCTTATCACAAAGGCCAAAATAATACAGGCCGCGTTCAAGGCTCGAGCCTCTGAAGATCAGACCCTTGAGCAGTGGGCGAACATGAATGGCATGTGGCCCAAGAAGCTCGAAAAGATATTATTCAAGTTCTATCAGATCTGCAAGGGCCTCAACCGTGGAGAGCCAAAAATGCGAGAACAACTCATGGAAATGGACATCGACTCTAAGGCCGACGAAATAATAGAATATCTCGGCACTCTCCGAGTGTTTGAAACTTGTAACTTCGAGTATAGCGAATACAAAGGCCGGGCCGGTTTCAAAGGCGAGCACTTCGGCTACTTCTGCATCCTCGATGGGACTGAGGCCGAAATAATGAAGTTGGACCACGGGCGCCTGGAATTGACCGTTATGGGCACCACCAAGATCATTAAGGCCAAGAGCACGAGCAACGAGATATGCATAATGAGCGATATTACAGTCCTCAATAATGACATAATGTAGGAGGTTTATAATGACAAAAGAACCGGAACCCGGAGAGTCTGAAATAACGTATTTCGACGGAAAAATGGTACATAGTCTATGCGGCAAAGCTTCAGACTCTGGAAATGACTATCTGATTGTTGATAGACGCGACAAACGAGTTCAAATCTACAAAAAATGGATCGTCACTCTGACCGACCTTAAATCGGAGGACCCTAATGCCGATAGTTGAGGCAACAGGTAGGTACTTACTCCTAAAATCCGCACTGGAGTCATCCAAGACCGCGGAGCAAGACAAATACATCATCAGGGTACTCCCTGATAGAATCATATTTACCTGTGATGACACCATCATCACCGAATATGACCGGATATCAGGTGATATAACTGACAATAACGTCTGCGCCACGTTCTTCACACATCTCGACTATGAACTCGTTCTCGATGTTCTGCGCAACGCAAAAGCCCTGGAAATGGCCTATTACAATGAAATCCTTAATGGACCCTGCCCCATCCGAGCATTCCTCAAATTGCCCCAGCAAACCATCATGGACAAGTCGTGGTTCGTTATATCAACGCCAACCAAGGTCAAAAAGCACAATCAAGGCGCCGACTATCTCCTCACCATACCCATTAGGCGTTCAGACCGGGATAAGATGCATATCACACCAGAATCGTGGATTGTCTATGCCGTCAAAGAAATTCCAGCCCCGATTAATCCAAGCCGCCAAGGAGGTGCAGGACCACGACGATCAAAATCCTAAGTTTCAAGATATCCCACTGCCCCGAATGCGGCACAGAACTTATACTAATGCCTGCAGACAACGACAAGGAGCGACAGAAGGAATGCCCGATCTGCAACCTGATGTTCAAAAAACTCAAGGGAATGTATCACAAATGGAAGATGGGAACCCTTGAAGAATTCATGCTTGAAGAGATAAAAATATAGGATGCGATACTATGGAAATACCCGAAATATCCAATTGGCCCACCATAGAACAACGACTGGCCGATATAATCAAAAAACAGAACCTAATCATAGGCGATACACAACGCGACATCTACCTATACCTCGAAGGTGCTAAAGCACTACAGCCCACCGAAGTAACCTGCCCATACTGCGATAAGAAAATAACCACTCTCGAACTCGGACTCAACCCATTCCCTAATATCACCGACTGGGAGGACTTCGACAGGAGCGAACCAAACTCTATGACCTTCGGAGAAATTATGAAGTATAATCAGCATGATCTCCTTACCGAACTGCTGACCCTCATACAAACCATAGAAATAAAGGACCGGCAACTGGATATAGATATCAAAAGGCTCGGCCGGAACGTCAAAATACTAAAAAGGATAGCGCAGATAATCCAGGACACCCCTGCCACAATAAAAACCTGCAACAGTGATCCCGTCCAAATGAACGTATGCCTTATAGAAATCATCGAAGATATTAGGAAAACCCTATTAATGGAACTTTAAATTGGAGGTGAATATATGAACATAAAAACAATAATATCAGCCTGCGATGAAGACGAACTCAAGTCTATATTGGGAACCATATATACCCACAACCGCGCCCTACTATCGGATTGGGTCTCTAAACACCCAGAACTCCTGCCAGCACCGGTCAAGCCCGATCCCCCGAAGGTAGAACAGCAGATTGACAGCAAAGAATTCGAGAACCTAAAAACCCTCTGCAAAGAAACCATAGCAGCCCTCGAAAAAGGCAAAGGGGAAATAGGTGCGCCTCTTGAGATGGTATTCGAGAACGTAATAGCCCTGGGATATGACCGGCATCTTGTCGAGGACGCCATAGAGATGCTCCTCGACGAAGGCATAATATATGAGCCCGGCGCCTGTATGATCAAGGTGGTATAATGCCCGAACTAACGGAAGAGACCGCTCTCAACCTTCTTGAAGCTGTCCTGATGCTAAACGCCAACATCGAGGCCCTCACAAAGAAGATTGATAATACCCCCACACCCACACCTCCCCCAACAGAAGAACCTAAACGACCCCCACAGGAGAAGCAGAAAGATGTAGTGATGTCAATGGGACCTCTGATACCTCGAAAAGATGGAACAATGAAGCCCTCATACATCTTTGTTGGCGGCTCAGAATATGACATCACCAAATCATCCAAGCCTCCGGAACCCTCACCAACCCCCGAGGTTGTAGAAACACCTGAAACCAAGGACTGCGAGCACAACTGGGAGCCCGTAGATGGCACAAACAAAATAATGTGCTCCAAGTGCCTTGAAGAGCAAGAAATAACCCCGCTCCCCCAGGAAGAAGTAAAGCCAGAACCAGATCCCAAACCCGACCCCGAACCCCCAAAGAAGATCAAGGGAGAAGGTCGAACCCGCGGTCTCGCCAAGAAGATTAAGGATCAAATAATGAGCGTCGAGCAAAAAGATTAATAACCGTATGCCCCATGACTTTAATTCCATCACAAAAATCTTCGAAGGAGGTTGCTGCATTAGTTGATTACGCCACATTAGCCCTGGCCGTCGATGACCAGACCCTTGAGAAGTTAGCCCTCATCTATAATCTACCAAGAGGATGGGGCACAGTATATCAAGATGGACCGAAAAAAGGCGTATGGTATAGGCGCAAACGCAACGGATATCACGATCTCCTCCAGAAAGATGCGTTCAAGTCCCTCATCAAGAAATGGCCACTTGTTTTCTCGATATCCAACCACGATGGGACCAACTTTAACAACTTCCAATCATTCGCCGTCTATGATTTTGATAATGGTAAACATCCCGAAGAGGCCAAAGAACCACTCGAAAAAGTAGCTCTTGCTCATGATGACACCCAGGTAACATACCTATCATCCGACTCGGGTGGCAAAGGCTACCACATACACGTTTTCTTCTCGGCTCCTATCCACACAAAGGATGTTGAAAAGTTCCAGGATATGATTCTTGCCAAAGCTGCGTTGTCCAACACCACGACTTCAGATGGCAAAACTATAGGTTTTATCCGAATATCCGACGGTAACTGGGCATACTTCAGTAAGGAACACCCGTATGACCCCGGTATGCCTATTTTAGACAAACAAAATCCTGAAAATAATCAGCGCGGAACCATAATAGAACTGCTTACTGGGCTAGGGGAGGGCAAGATGATAAAAGTTTTAACCTCCCGTCATCCAAAATATGAAAATAAACTTGAACTCCCAATGACTGTCAGTCAAATAATGAAGCAGGACAGATCCATACCGCCCACCGTCGAAGATGTAGAGAACGGCTGCAACCTCATAAAACGCCTCAAGATAAATGACTATCAGCACATCATCGATATTGCCCAAATAGTAGATCCAAAAAAGCCAGGACCCACATCCCTATCTCTGCCAAGGGTCCATACCAGGGTGAGATTCAACATCCCTAACCCTTCTCCAGAACTCGATGCTAAATGCGAGGCAATGTTCGGGAGAATACTAAATACACCCTGCCTCCAGCGATGCTACGAAGCGTCAACATCACTCAATGGGACATACTACCTCCGCGCCAACCTCGTTACCGCATTTGCCTGTATGGGTTATACCCGAGAAGAAATAGCATACTTCTTCAAATACCATATAAACGACGATGCCGATAATGCTAACAGGGGAATGCTGGAATTCCAAACTGACTATTGGTATAACAGGAAATACTCCTGCCGCTGCGAATACTGGCAGGAGACCGACTCGAATAAGTTCTGCTGCGACGATCCTTGCGGACGACGGAGCCCGGCCCAGGTCGAACCCGAACCCAACCACATCCACCTCACTCGCACCAAGGAATTCGAAGATATCTACAGAAGATGCAAAGAGATGATCCATTCCGGCCATAAGCGAATATTGGCTAAGAAGACCACACGCGCAGGATTCACCACAGCAATGAACATATCTTCCGTTGAGGAGAAGAAGAAAATACTATTCCTGGTCCCGAGAACGTCCATTGCTGAACAGACGTTTGCCGATACTATATGCCTGGCTAAAGAGAAGCGGGGCGTGGTCATAAACGGATTCGTGATCAGTGCCAATCATAAATACTGCCTCAAGCGCCTTCAGGAAAAGGTCGAATGGGAGAAGGCACATGGTAAGCCGCTCCAGGTCAGTATTCCAGTACCACGCGAGGATTGCCAGCACTGCCCCTACAAGAACACCATTGTTCAACCCAAACTATACGAACCACTATACACCTCGGACATCGAACATGAGGCTTGCGCACACTCAACCTACAACATACAGAGGGAAGCATTCGATTCTGGATTTACCACATATGCGAAATTATACGCCATACTCAATACCCCGTCCGAAGAGAGCCTGGAGACTCTGAAGGACCTGCGCAAATATGACATCATTGTCTTCGACGAGATATCCCAATTCGTCGAAAGCTCGTTCCTGGAGATATGCCTGTTCGCAAAGCATAGGCATGATAACAACACCTATAACTTCACTGCGGTTCTAAACAAACAACTCAATGACTTCCTGCAATGGGTGGAAAGCGGCGAGACCTCTGATAAGATCCACCGCTTCGTCTCTATATTTATGGACGAGTTTGAAAACTATGATAAGTTCAAGGATGGCGATGAGATCAAGAACCCGATGAGCGATGAGGACCGCACCAAACTGAAGATAGACACTATCCTCTACCTCAACCACCTCTATAACTATGCGCTAATATCGGGCAACGACGTTGGAGCCATATACAATGCCCTGTCACTCCTCTGCGAAGAAAAATGGTATGTGAGCAAGACCCAGACGATGGACTACATCGTCAGCATCAACTTCGTCGTCCCGCCAAAATATGATCAGGTTGTAAACTGGCTCAAGGGATTCCAGGGTCAAGTTATAATCACCGACGCAACAATGCCCTATCAGAACCTCAAAGACATATTCGGGCCGGAATTAGTCGATATTCCCATCGGAGACCCACTCGAGACCGCCGCGAGTCAACTCATCATATGCGACTCGATCAACCTCCCGCCTACCAGGGTATTCGGAGAAGCAGGAACGGAACGGCTCACATCCTACATAGAACCCATTAGAAAATATCACAAGGACGGGTTCATGGTCGCAACCTCGAACACCAGGACCAGGAACCAATTCGTAGATATCTTCAAGGATATTCCGGCCGATAACTGCACCTGGCAGCGAAGCAACAAGACCATCGGTGTCGCCAACAATCTCAGATCTATGGTTACTATTTCACAGCCCTATGCTCCTAACAATGCATTCGATTGGCTATCCAAGAGCATGGTCGGAGATACAAGCATATCCGTCAAGTTATGGAAGGTCAACTGCCGCAATAGCATGTTCCAGACCATCGGCAGGGTCAAGGATCCCCTGGCGCACACCACGAGTGTCATCTATGCCTATGGCACCAAGAAGACTGACATGGAGAATCTCTTAAAAGACTGCATCGGTGTCCCGCAGATAATAGATATACCTATCATCAAAGATATAACAGACGCACATGTCATTGTAGCAAACTATTGGCTCAGGACAAGACGCATCCTGGGCACGAACCAGATAAAAGTCCTGGTCTATCACAGTAAAGGCTACAATCCGAACCTAATCCGGGAAAAGACCCGGCTCGATGCAAAGTTCATAGCACAGACCATCGAGGAAATAGAATCAGCATAGGAGGTGATTTCAATGCTAACCGCATTGGATCGCAATCTAAACGCCATAAACATAAGCAAAGCGGGGATAGACGAGACACTCTTCTGCCCCTGCTGTGGAGAGGATGTCAAGATAACAACCATCTCTGAAAAGACCAAGAAAAAGAAGAAAAAAGATACCCTGGACACATACATTCCCTTCGAAAAGAGCGTTACCATATTCGTCCATACCAAAAAAGAATGTTGCCCCTGGCAAGAACGCGAGACCGTCGAGCATGTTCACATGAAGTACTCCACCGCTATCGCCTTCAAACCTCTCGGCGTTGCCCTCGATGTGGGTCTTCCTGGCAAGGCCCGAGAGGTCTATATACATGATAAACAACTCACCATTGAATGCCAGTCATCACAGATAACCAAGAAGAATCTACGAGAAGTGCTGGAATACTTCCGAGGGCATCAACTGCGAACCATGTTCATATGGGGACACCGGGTATTCTCACGAATGAAGGAATCCGACAATCACCAATACTGGACCCTCCGCGCCACTGTTGCTGAACAAGCATATCTCACCAACTACCACGATCTCATACCAACCCTGGACAATCACGGATTCCGGCAGGCCCTGAAAGATTCCCTACTGCCTGGCAACCCCGGACCTATATTCTATATCTTCTTTAAAGATGGGAAGCTGCAATGGATGCACATACTCCGGCACGTCAACAATTCCTATCTCGGAACCGTTCACCAACTCAACGTCCAAAACCTTACCGTCGAAGATGATGGAAAAGGCCATGCCATATTTAGGAGGTGATTCTATGCCGAAGAAAGTATATTGCTGGAGGTATGATCATTCTGTTGGCGCAGGCTATTGCTCGGTAACAAAGAAGCCATGTAAAAAAACTCGTGAAATGAAAAAATGCGAGGAGGGATTTAATCTATGAAAACAACGCTATATGGCACGGAGGCATAAATTATATGAGCATAATAGATAAACACATGCTCGGGGGAATAGACGGCGTGGACTCTGAAATACTACCGTATATGGATATAAATACCAACGCCAAAAACGTCACGCTCCGAGATCATCTACTGAACGGGAAGCACTTCCGACTCAGCGGCAGAACCCGAGATGTCCTGATATATCTGCTCGATCACGGTAATTATATGAGACGCCCGAAATTCATAAACCTGGTGATCAAGCAAAACAATACCAACGAGGCAAGAGCTACTGAGGCCCTCGACAACAGTATCAAGCACGGCTTCGTATACCAAGTAGGCGTAAACAACCTGCAATGGGTCAAATTAAGTCCCAAAGGCGAAGAACACTATCAGAGGAAGTATAGACTTGAGTGAAATACCCGACGACCCATACACCTTCAGGATACCTCTGAAGCGCAAAGATGAAGAGAAATGCCCCCTCCCTATTCATATCCATAAAGCTTGCAGAGATATCATGGGACCCAAAGGCTATGATTGCGTGAAATACTGCTGGCGAAATATCCGATATGCTATCATACCGCTCGGGAAGCGCACCTTCATCATCGATCCCAACATCAAGGAGTTCGACTTCCATCAACTCAGCAAGAAGCCTCCTGCACGGCAGGCTCCTGCAGAGAAGAACCCTTTTGATTGGTGACAGACTATGACCATATACTGCCCCACATGCAAGCAACCCCTACGACATGCGATGTGCTGGGTATGCAAAAAGGAAATAAAAGATCAATGCCCCCACTGCTGCCATATATGCCTGGCCTGGCTATGCTCCAAAAAATGTGCCAAGAAGCACTGTAAAGAATGTAAATAAACAATACATCCATAGAAAGATTTATTTACCTACTGATGTATATACTACTTGAGATCTAAAGATGAAATCAGAAAACATATATGCAAACGGCCCAATATGTGACTCGACTTCCATCAACTCAGCAAGAAGCCTCCTGCACGGCAGGCTCCTGCAGAGAAGAACCCTTTTGATTGGTGACAGACTATGACC
>Ga0172364_10000652_pt1 | contig 25228 bp, 40 predicted proteins | sample LakKivSesite10cm_FD_114545 | JGI IMG/M metagenome (GOLD analysis project Ga0172364, IMG submission 114545) | Sediment microbial communities from Lake Kivu, Rwanda - Sediment site 10cm | ecosystem: Environmental > Aquatic > Freshwater > Lake > Sediment | place: Rwanda: Western Province, Lake... | reverse complement strand
GTCTTATTTCTCCACCAATAACTGTCATTATTTTCATCTAACATAATTCTACCATCCCGGAGGCTGATAATTAGTAAGGCTTTTATCAATAGTCTTACTTAATTGCTCATGTTGAAAGAAGGCTTCAGTTTAATAAATTGGAGTTAATAAGAATTCTGTACTAAATGCCTTCCAACCTCCATCAATTTTTCTTTGATCCAGCCATATTTTATTATACATTTCTTCCCAAAGAACTTCATGTTCCGAATCGGGATATAATGCCGGCATCCAAAGCATATGCTCTTGAAAAGCCTCTTTTTCTTTCAAATGAAACAATAAATCATTATTACTAATAACAGTTCCAAAAATAACTAAAGGGCAGTCTTTATTTGGAATGTTCAATATTTCTGCATCAAACATCCTCGTTGATTTTTCTATTTCTGTAAATGTCATAGGATTTTGAAGATCTCCTTGGACATCATCAACACAAGTTAATAAATTTGTATGTAGTCCTCTTTTTACGCCAAAAATTCCAGATGAATAAACCCTACATCTTTTATTACCAATTTTATAACTAATTGAACTATCTGATTGTAAAGATAAATCTTGCATTATACTTGATAAATATTCATTATTTCTAATAATTTCCTTTGTATGAACAGAGTGAATTGTAGCAAGTTCCTCTTTATATGAAATAATAAGTCCTTCTCCATATGAAGTTGCCATTGTGAGCATTCTATAGATGCTTAAAAAATTGTTTAAAATTGTAGATTTTAAATGATATCTAGGAAGGACTGCTAATAAGTATTTATTATTAGAAGATAACATTTCATCTACTGCAGCACACATTTTTCTAATATGCCAAGAATTCCAAGAATACATTGGAAAACTTCTAGGTCCTTGTTCTAATACAAAATTTTCAAAAGAACCTATATCTAAGATAGTATCCGGAGCTGTTAATAAATCTGATAATTCTTTATATGCTTCAGAAAAAGGGATAGTTTCTTCAAGATTTGTACTCTTTTGTATTCTCATTTAATCTTCAATAATTTTATCACTTGATCTTAATGCCTTCTCTTGATATTTATTAAAAATTTCTCTAAGATCTTGAGCAATAACAAATAATAATGCTTGATCTTTAATTCTATTTTTTAATACTTTAGCAATATCCACAATAAAGCTGGTTTGTAATGCTTCAGCTTTTAATCTTCTTTCAACTTCTATTGTATTAATATACGCACTTGAAGCCTCAGCAAACTTTCTAGGTACAACTTCATCACTTGTAATTGCATCAATCGCTTTATCCCTAATTATCTTTAATTCCTTAAAAGTTTCATCTTGTTGTTTAAGCATTTCTTGAAGCTTGGTTCGAGAACTAGCATCTAATATTTTGTCTCTTTCATCCATCCAATTATATTGCTTAGCCCAGCTTCTCGTTCTACCTTTCCTCAGCTTTAATCCTTTATCTATATCTTCAGGATTTTTTCCTCCAAGAAATAACGTTTTTGCCTCAGATTTTTTCAAGGCAAACTCGGCTTCTGTATATCTCGGAAGATTTATTTTAATTAATGATTTTTCTGTCAATTTTTTCTCCGTAATATCATAAAGTTCTATCTTTGATATTCTTCTCTTTTTCTTGCTTTTTTCGTCATAATTAATCTTCTCATTTTATCGGCATCTACATTTATACTTTCGCAAAGCTCTTTAAACCGTTCAGAATTTAGAAATTCAATTGCCTCCGCTTTTGTTTTAGTATTTCCAAATTTTAAATCTTGAGCCGCTAATCTAAACATTGCTCCAATTAGATTTACAATGCCATCGTAAATACATTTATCTAATTGAATATCATCCGACATTGTATATAACATAAAGCTTTTCTATTCTTATCCATTCTTCACCTCGCTTTTATCAATAATATTATTTAATTCACCAGTTAAAATATTAACATCGCTTCTTGATTCAATTGGAATGATAATATCTCGTCTAGAAGCTATAAAATCTGCGACATGAACACAAGTAGCAAGTTTATCCGACCAATCTAAGATATAAGGAAGATCATATTTACCCATATGATACATAATTAATCTCGATATTGTTCTATATAAATCTGAATCCAAAAAATCATTTTTAGTAAAAATATCTCTAGCTAATACTGACCACAAATATCCATGCCCATCAACAGTATGTCCTGAATTTTCAGGATAACCATTGGAACAATTATGCACAAGAATACCATATGCAAAATAGTTATGATGCTTTTCTGTCTCTATATTATAAACTTCTTCCCCATTTTCTTTATGTTCAAACAATTTTTCTTTCACTTTAATTACTTCAACATTAGGATTATAATTAAAATTCATAATCCTATCTTTAACATTATTATGATCATCTTGCAATTCATGCTCCCAAATCACTAATATATCATATCCTTTGCTTTTTAAAGCAGAAAGTCTTCTATAATCTCTTCTTATTATTTCGTTAGCGGTTGTGCCATCAAATAGAATAATATTTTCATGCCCACATTTTTTGCAAGCATGCCAGTAACATCCATATCCTTCAATTATCTTTTTCTTCCCTCTTATATTAATAAAATCTGGGATAAAACCATCAATAGAAATTCCTGCTCTAGTATTTCCACAATATTTATACTCACCAGGACAAATATTCCTAACAATATAGGAGATTTTCTTTTCAACACTTTTTGTCATTAATTCTCTTCCTACTATAGAATCTTTTTGTTTTTTAATATATTCTAGATTCTTCCATAGGTTTTTAGCTATTTCAGAACGTTTTTCTCTATACTCTTCTGTATGTGTAGCTTTCGCAGCATCTATAAGTTTTTTAGCCAAAATTGGGTTCTGCCATCTTTCCTTTAATTGTTCTGATCTTTTTCTCTTCATTTCACTTGAATTAAAAATAATAATATTTGCTTTTGAATGTTTATCTTTTATTTTCGCCGCTCTATCTTTCCCATAAAACTCCTCAAGTGACATATTTCTTTTGCTTAAATTAAATAATCTCAAACCCAAAGAATTATATTTGTATTGTACTAATTCATCATTAACATTAATATCTTTTGCTTCTATCCATCGAATCTCTCCCTTTTTAATCACGGCAAATGGATGATTTATAGTGCATCTTATTTCATTTCCATTAGAAAATCTTAGAATAATAAAATCATTAAAAGTTCTTCTAAATATCTTTGTAACTTTATCCCATACCTTTTCCTTTCCATTCCATGATAACACATCATCACCAATCTTTATATTTTCAATCTTCTTTTGAATTACATTAATTTGCTCTTCCTTTTCTATTTTGTTCCGTCTCCATCTATTATTTTTTCTTCTTTTAAAAATATCTCTGCTTGTTATTGTTGTTCCTTTAGGAAAGCACAAATCATGCATAATCAATGCTGCCAGCACGCAATCTTTTTCTAATCCTGTAATACTTAAACATTCACATAAATAGCTTCCAATTTTAACAGCTTTCTTTGTATGAAGAACTTTTCCGCCTTCACAAAATTCATCTTTAGGATGATATTCGCCTGTGCTAGAAGAAGGAATAGTCCAAAAATACTTTGGAGCATATTCCAAACATTTCAAAACTAAACTTTTTACCTTAGAATTATGTATTAAATTTATTTCATTTGTAAATCGTTCAATCATTAAAATAAATTTTTCTCCGTTCCAAATCTTCCAAAATCAGTGTGCCCAGAAATAAAAACATTGCTTTTACACTTACAAATCCAATATTCTTTATCATCTACAATTATTCTATCAATAAGTATTTCATTTCTAGTACATTTCTTTTCTTTAGCCCATAAACAATCAGAATTACAATTAACAAAATCACCTTTCATACATTCAGCAAAAACATGCTTTATTCCTGAAGCGCTAATCCTTGAATCCTTAAATCCTGGAAATTCTTTTTGGCATTCTGCCATACAATATCCATCATTATCTCCCAAAAAAACATAATGTTTTCTATATGCGAATCTAACAGGTATATCCAAAAATTTAATATACGGACAGGAATAATTTCTACAAAATATTTTCATAATTAATCCCCCTATACTTATTGCTTAAATTAAACATCTTTCATCATTACATTCAGATAATTCCTTCAATGGCGCAATTTCTCTACTTCCTTGACGATAAAATGTTAACCCCTTACATTCCAAAGAATGCGCTAATAATATAGATTTTTTGATATCTTCCTTAGTTGCTTCAAACGGTAAATTTATTGTTTTAGAAACAGCTTGATCAGTATATCTCTGAAATATGGCCTGTGTTCTAATATGCCATTCAGGCGTTATTTCTGTTGCTGTTTTAACTGTTTCTGATAATGCTCCTAATTCTAATTTCGTCCCATTTAACACTTCTTTAGTATATGTTTTTGCAAAATAAGGTTCAATTCCACTAGAACATCCTGCTATAATAGAAAGACTTCCAGTAGGAGCAATAGTAGTCGTACAAACATTTCTTCTTTTTACACTTCTTATATTCACTCCCTTCTCTATCCCTAATTTGTAAGATTCTTTGTGCGATGTTTTAGAAATTAAAGACATTATTTTTTCAGCTAATTTTAACGCTTCTTCAGTATCATATTGTATATTTAAAAGAGCAAGCATATCTGCCCATCCCATAATGCCTAAACCTATTTTTCTTGTATATCTAGATTTCCTAGCTATCTGAATTCTAGGATATTTATTGACATCTATCATATTATCTAAAAATCTAACCGCTATCTTGACTACTTCTTCTAATCGCTCAAAGTTTATTTTTTTATCTGAAGAAACAAATTTTGATAAATTTATGCTTCCCAAATTGCAACTTTCAAATGGCAGAAGAGGTGCCTCGCCGCAATTCGAAATAATAATACCGCTTTGCTTTGTTTCACCTATCGAAGTAATTACACAATAATTATGGAACTCATCTACTGTAATGTTATATACATCTTCATATCCACAAAATTTTATAGAAGATATCTTATGATTCTTTCTCATAGCTAATATTTGATGTTCTCTATAATTAGGATCTTTCCATAATTTCTTCATAATTTCCGAAATTTTAGCCCCATATTCAGGCCTTTCTCTAAAAGCTCTCTTCACTCCTTTAGAAACATTATTACAAACTTCTGATGATCTTTTTTTTCCTAAATGATGTTTAATTATATTTTGCTTTTGCCATTCTGGGTTATTAAATATATTCTTTTCTGGAAATCTCCTCATTGGATTATTATTACCAGAAATGTCATGAAATTTCTTTTTATGTTCAAATGTGGGAATTAGATTTTCCTGACTATTATTTAACCCATTAAAATCACAATGATGGACTTTTTCTCCTTTTAAAAGTCTTCTACCTAAATTAAATTCAGAAATCAATCTATGCTCCTGATACACATTGCCTCTAGCTCTTTGAATTCCCCAATATTTTATAGATTTATTTCCATATGAAAATTGATATTTATCGAATCGCATAAGGCTATCATTTATAGATAATTCTGAAACCTTCCTTCTTGTACCATCTTTAAGATAAAACTCATGATTGGATGTTGCCTTTATATATGAACCGTCATCTAAGACTATTTTATATACTGGCTGCTTCACACCTGTTTTTCTAGGATTTCTTCCCCATCTAATATGTTTCCATCCCTCTGGATCAGAACAATAAATTGGAATATCTTTATTTTCATCTGCCAATTGCTTAATTGAAACAGCCCCTCTTCCATCTGCAACTGCTATTAAAGTATCACCTGCAATACATGGATTTGTTGCAAAAATATATCCTAATTGAGGTATAGGATTGTGTTTATTTATTATATCAAGAAATAATACCCCAGGTTCGCCACTATCCCAAGAATTTTCACATATTTTATCGAGAATATCTTGTGCTTTTATCTTTTCTTTATATGGAAATCCTCTATAATGAAGTTGAATGTAGTCGCCATTCTTTATGAAATTAAAAAATCTATCATTTAATGCTACGGAAATATTAAAATTATTAAAATTCTTTTTATCTTTTTTGCAATCAATAAATTCAATAATATCAGGATGGGAATAATTAAGAATCCCAATGTTTGCTCCACGTCGAACTCCACCTTGCCTAACTATATCAGTTACTATATCGAAAGCGTGCATAAAACTTACGGGTCCACTCGCTACTCCTTGAGTTGAACTTACTAGTGCTCCATTTGGCCGCAAAGAACTAAAATTAAAACCAGTTCCTCCTCCAGAACGATGAATAACTGCGCTTTGTTTGACCATCTCAAAAATATCTTCTATTGAGTCGCCTATTGGTAAAACAAAACATGCTGACAATTGCGATAATTCTCTGCCAGCATTTATAAGGCAAGGAGAATTAGGTAGAAACTCTAAAGAATCCATTATTTCCAGAAATTTATTTTTCCAATATTTTTTATCTTTTTCGTTAGATGAAATATATGTTGCTACTCTTACAAGCATATCATCAGGAACTTCAACAACTTCTCCTTTTTTATCCCTAATAAGATATCTAGCGGTTAAAACTTTTTTGGCATTTTCGGACCATTGTGCACACATGCTAACTCCTTTCTTTTTCTATTTCTTGAAGTCGTTGGGGCTAACGGCATTCTAATCATACTTTTATCAATAATATATTCTTTTGCTCCAAATCCATTATTAAGTATCGGTTTTAATTTTAGCTTTTTTTCAAGATATGTTTGCCAAGATTTTTCGTATGTAAAAATTGAAGCTTCCTTTTCTTCTTTATTAAAATTTATTATTGTCTCTTTTTCAAAATCATTTTTCTGTCCAACTTTTTCTGCTTTATCTTTGGCTTGCTTTAAATTATTCTTAATCATTTTCTTCACTACCTATTATTGACTAAACTAAAGCCGCTGACCAACCAATAATAATCCAGCCAAGAAGTAAATTAATAAGAAGTATTTTAATTTTATTCTTCTTATGCAGCAAAAAAGCAACTATTATTGGCAGGAAATAAATTAAAACCATTATTAATAAAAACAAGACAATGCCCGCTATCATTATTATTTCTCTAATTTTTTTGCTTAAATTTCTTTACTATTAACTCTAAAAACACATCAGTTCAAATGTTCTATAGCATAATTATACCAATAAATAGCAAAGAAAAACTCTTTTTTAGCCTCCTCAAGATTTCTTATTGCTTCTTCTAAACTCATCTCAGCTTTTTCAAAAATTTCTTCATTTTCATTCATATTAATCTCCATTTTTTGAAATTAATTGCTTTTTTATAATTCAAGATGCCATACAAAGATATACATGCCGCGTCACATATATCCTGATTACACATATTTTCTCTTCCCCAATTATCTATCGCAAATTTCATAATTTCTTCTTTTGTAGCATTTCCGTGTCCTATGGTTCCTGCTTTCCAAACTTTATTATCTACACTAATAAATGGAATACCATATCTAGCACATATTGCTTTTACTCCTCCAATTATTTGTGAAATTCCTAACGCAGCTTTAGCATTTTGTATATATATCGGAGATTCTATAGTCACATAATTAACCTCACATTTAAAAAATAAGAAAACTGCATTGTAATCTAACCTTTCAATTAATTGTACTAGTCTTAAATCTACACTCTTTAATTTACTCTCAAAGAAACCGCTTTTTATCAGTTTTTTATCTTCATTTAAAATTACACAAGCTATATTTTTAGAGCTACAATCAAATCCCGCTACTTTAATCATATACTAATCTATATCTTTAATTTTATTTCTTGATATAATTAATGAACTTAATTCTTGAAATCTTTTATGTTGTTCATCTAATATTAAAACAGCTTGAGTTAAAGCTTCTATAAGATCTTCTCTATTTAAGGATTTAATAGGCCTTCCTTTATAAGCAACTTCATAATTATTAGACATTATCATCCTCTTTTAATCGCTACTAACAATTCCTGCTTGTATCAATTTTGCATCTAATGTCCTTCGACTTATTTCACGACTTAACGTATCAAGCTGCATAGTATAAATTTCGATAATTTGATTTAATCCTAAAGCTTCTGCTTCCTTAATAATAAGTAATTCTCTTATTTTCTTAAAATTATCATCCTCTAAAATTAATTTCCCCAAAGCATAATCTTTAGTTACTTTTCTATTATCTATACTTTCTTGTACAATTCGTTTTGATGTTTTATTATCATGAGTACTTTTTAATACTGATTTTTCAACTTCCAAATCAGATAGCATCCTCAACGCATAACCTTTCCAGGCAGCTAATCTAAACATCCAATTACCTAATTCTGCGGAAGGTACTTTTGAAATCTCCTCCGGAAATTGATATTCTGATCCAAATGACCCTGGTTTGGAAGGTAAAGAGAATTTACTTAATCTTTGCTTTATTTCATCTTCTATCATTTTATTTCTCTGAACATAATTTTCTCCCTAAACAGTATTTCGGATTTATACAAATTTCGGGCTTTGGAACTATAACACCTCTTTTGTTACAATCATCTATATCTTTAAACATTTTTATTGTTTGAAAATATTTATCTTCATTAAAATTAACAAAGTGATATTTTATATCTTGATTATCTTTATTTTCATATAATATAATACCAGTTGAAAATTGAAGAGCTTTGGCGCATAGATTCCATTGCAAAAAGTCTTTTTCTCTATAACTAGAAATTATCTCTTTGAATCCTTTAGAATTTATAGATTTAAGCTCAATTAAAATATTTAATTCTTTATCATCTGGAATAATCAAATCACCCCTTCCCGAAACAAAGACTCCTTCCATAGTTTGTCTAAATGCAGGTTCTCTGGCTTTCAATATACCAATATCTTCAAAATAATCACCATATCTTTTATGCATGTAAGTACCATTATCTAAACGTCTTTGAGATTGTTGGTCAATATCATCATGGACCAATCCATTCATCATATATTGAATAAGTCTTGGGCATTCACCCGCCCAAGAAGCATAAAAATAATTAATCAGTTTTACTGGCCTCTTCTTTTTCTCAAAAACCTTAGCTAAATCTTTTTGGAACCAATCTCTATTATCTAATTGATTAAGAATTTTATCTAACCCACTTTTCATTAATTTTACCTAAAATTTTCTTAAATTCTTCTTCAAATATATCATCCTCTATATCTACTGGAATATGCCATATACCACTAGGGGCATATTGAAGTAATATTTTATCACGTTTGTTCATTGCAGATTCAATACTATTAACTAGTTTTCCTTCTTTCTTTAATTTTCTATGTGAAGGCCCATCAATTTCAATAATCAAGCTTAATTCATTTATAAATAAATCAGCTCGATATTGCTCAATATCAACTTCAGCTCTAACTTTGAACCCCATATTGATTATTAAACGTTCAATTTCAAGCTGTTTTTTAGTAAAGTAAGTAATAGTGCTCATCTACTAAGAACTTCCGTTTTTAATACCTCAAATTTATCAATATTTTCTTTATAATATCTAACCACGTCTTCAACACCCTGTAAGGGTTTTTCACTGTCTTTTAAATAATACCAAGCTCCCTTTTTTAATATTATACTAAAGTCTAATGCTAAACCTATAATCATTGAGACATTATCAATTTGGCCAGTATCATATCTTAACGGTATGATACATTTTCCAAATGGCGGATAAAAATTACATTTTGTCACTACACAATTAATTTCATGACCTACTTGCTGCTTATTCTCATAAATCCATTCTCCACGCCTAATGTCAACAATTAAACTTGCAAAATAGTATTGCCCTTCTCCTCCAGGCATCTTTTTTTGGATTCCTCTACTATAAACAGTCCCAATTTGTTGCCTTTGTTGATTCACAGCAATTAAAACAGTTTTGTTATTTGCTGGAATTATCTTCCTAAATGCTTTATTTAGCATTCTAGGTTGCAACCCAATAAATTGTTGTTCCATAGATTCATCATCTTCTTGTGTAGGAACCAGCGCTGCAAGAGAATCAATAACTAAGACATCTACTCCCTCTTTTAAATAAAATATAACCATATCTAAAGCCTGTTCGCCATAGAGAGGGCGTGAAATAATAAGTTTGTCTATATCAACACCTGTAAGTTTAAACCAATCAGGGTCATATCTTTTTTCAGCATCTATATATACACCCACACCACCGCTTTTTTGTGCCGATTCAATAGATTTCTGTGCAATATATGTCTTGCCACTTGCAAAACCGCCAGTAAATAAATGTATCCTTCCTCTAACTAATCCTCCTCCTATCGCTTTATCAAATACATCAATATTAGATGGTATTCTTTTTAATTTAGCCTCTGGATTATTCCCTAACCCAGTAAAACATTGAAATGACTCATTAGCTTTTTTTAAAAGATCATCAATATTGATATTTTCATCGTCCTTTTTTGCCACTCTTTACCTCCCTATCAAATAATTTACAATTTTTAGATTCACAAATCATCTCTCCTAAACGATGAATTGCCGCACAGATTTTTATTTCTTTATCCGTTTTGCTTGCTATATTTTGGCATTTGATCATTTTCATTAATTCTGACATAGCTTTCATATGTTCATCTGTTACTACATCTGAAATACAATTCATTCTACCTGTATAAAAAATTTTTCTTTCTCTGTGATTATCGGCTTCAATTATAAATTTAGTATAAATACTATCATCATTATTACCTATGAATCTCTGTTCTGAATAATGACAAAACCAATTCTCAAAACCGTTATTAAACAATATACTAGTTAAAGTATTACTATTATTATAACTGCTTTCTTTAGTTGTAGTTATTTCAAGTGCTTTATTTCTTATTTGCCCACTCCAATTCAAAAGTATTATTCCTTAACATTAATGCAATTACAGCATATCCGGCAATATCTAACCAGGAATCATCTATTGCTTCATTATTTGGGGCTAATTGATTTTTATACAAATTTTTTAATCGAGACATTTTATCATTTGTTCTAATAACAATACCAAACTCGCCAAATTCTAAAATATTGCTTCGACCATAATCTTTTTGTTTTTTTATAAGCATATTACATATATTGTCAGTAATATTTTTGCAAGCCTCTTCCCATGTCATATGTTTTCTTCTCCAAAACTAGCACATATATAATCAATTGCTTCATCTAAATCGTCAAACATTATTGAAGCAGATTCTTTTATAAAAGGGTGCTTTGCATAAACGCTATTCGGATTTACTACAACTATACAATATTTATTCAGTAAATGCCCCCAAGCCAATTCAAATAAACTTCCTATTAGTACAACTTTTTGATTCAAAATATTTATCAAAATAATATCTGATCTTATCACGTCAAATTTATCTCGCATAAATAAATCTTTGGACGAATATCCCTTAAGATTATCGTAAGAATTCGTGATCTTTTGCTCATCATTAATAAGTCCTTTATTCCTCATTGGTGATAAAGATTTAATACCAACATCTGATAATCTTTTCGATGCTTCCTCACGCCATTTTATTGCCTCTTCATAAGACAATCCTCTAATACTGCCACCTAAGTATACTGTATATTTAGGCATTTTTATAAACATCTCCTTGCATATTCTTTTTTATGTCTTCATAAACAGCAATTCTACGTCGATATAATTCAAGCTTCACACATTCAAGAACACCTACGGCTCTATTATATTCAGAATAACCTAAGTTACTATATGTCTCGTCCAGCAATCTTGTTATTATATAATTCATTTCTCCATCTGTTTTTCTATCCAAATCTAAACTATATTTATCAGAATTTTGATCTTTAAATATTTTTATTAAATTATTAATGCTTTTATCATATCTTTCTCTTATTTCATATTTAATATATGGCAATTTAGCCTCCTTTTTCCTTTAAGAAATCCCCCTGTTCTTTTATTATTGTATTGCCATGGAGGGTCAGCAACAAGAGTCTTATACATTAATTATTTTCCTTTAACTTCATAACAGACATAAATTTATTCTCCGTTCAAGATTGATTTAAACTTCTTAATAATATCATCCCACGCACCATATCTTTTAACTACTTCATTAAACTCATTAATATCATGATCATTAATCTTCCAAATAATATTGTCATTCCTTTCTTGATAACCAATATGGCTTAATTCATGAAATAATAACGCTTCCTTTTGTGTTTCATTTGCCTTCTCCCACCATTTATCCCATATTTCTATAATATAATCTTTATCTGTCAAATATTTCCATTTCTTTGTTGCTCTTGAGCATTTTCCTAAGTAAGATGAATTATCAGCAATTAACTTTAAGAATTTTACTAAAGGTTTTTCTGGAAAATTAAATTCCTTAAGAAGCCTATTACCAATTTCTTCAATATTTTTATCTTCAGTATATTCTTTCATTTTACCTCCTTTAATTTGCGCTGTCCCTGAAGCTCTTCAAGACAGTCTAGAATGATGCCAGCATGAATAGTAAAAAGGGGCAGTACAAAAGGTTGTTTTATCATAATTTGTTTCACGACATCAACGGCTTCCTGTAAATCCTCATTACTTCTCGGTTGTCCTGATTTATCTATTATCTCCACTATCACCTCTCCTATAATATTTTCTAATTTTCACTCCTGCTTGTTCTAATAAATATTTTCCAGTAATCCCTGTTTTTTCATAATTATCAAGTTTTACTACAACTATTTCTGCTATCCCCGCATTTATAATACTTTTTGCACATTCAAAACACGGAATAATCCAATCAGTATACATTGTTGCCCCCTCAGTAGAATGCCCTAATCTAGCCGCCGCAGATATTGCATTCCTTTCAGCATGAGCCGCTGAACAATATTCTAATCCCTCTCCTGAATTAAAACCCATTTTCTTTCTAGGGCATATTAAATTATCTAAATCTTCAATATACCTTTGACTTTTATTAAAAATATATTGTCTATGTTTTTTATTATCACAGTGCATACATCCAACTGGGGGGCCGTTATAGCCTGTAGATATAATATAATTATTTTTTATTATAAGTGCACCTATTTTTTTTGACAAACATTTTGAGTTTGCTCCTACATCTTTACAAATATTATAAAAATATTCATCCCATGTCATTTTCTCTCCTTATCTAAAAACGCTTCCCATAAATTATTACCACTTCCAGAATCAACTTTTAATTTATAAGGTTTAAAATTACACATTGTTTTCTTGATAATTTGTTTATCTTCTTCATTTAACCCAGAAAAGACTAATTCATCATGAACTTGTAAAAACATCTTATCTTGAATTTCGAATGGAAGATTAACCATAGCTGTTTTTATTATATCAGCAGATGAACCTTGTATTCTACTATTGAGACCTTTATAAGCCTCACTAAGTTTCAATCTACGCCGACGCCCCATAATTGTTTCAATATAGCCTTTAGTTTGAAGTTCATTTTCAATAGATTTGAATTTAATATCCAAACGAGAAAAGAAATCTGAGCTGGCTTTTCTATCTAATCCTTTACTCATAATTTTAAATTTAGTTTTGCCCAATCCATAAATCCTTCCGAGAAATAACTCTTTACAACGACCACGTTGTTCTTTATCTATTTTATCAAGTTTATAAAGATGTTCTGCCAAATGCTGATATAAATCTATATCATGTTCAATTGCATAAATTAATTCAGGTTCATTACTATCATATGCATAAATTATTGCTTCCATCTGTGAATAATCAAATGTTGTAATATCACCTATAAAAGCTGATTTAATCAATTTCCCAAGATTAGAGTCCTTTCTTGGTAATTGTTGCAAATTTGGGCCAACGCATGACATTCTTCCTGTTCTAGCCCCCATTTGTTTAAAATTACAATGTAGATAATCATTAGAATCCATTCTATCAAGGAAACCTTCTATATATGTAGAAATAGTATGAATTAATGTACGATACTCCACAATATCCCTCGCAACTGGATGATCTATGGAAGCTAAAGCCCCTACATCTGTTTTTGGTTTACCGGTTGGAGTAAAAGTATTAGGGGTTATGCCTAATGTATCAAATAAATATTTACCAGTTTGATGTGAAGAACTAAGATTTAAATTAGGATATTTATTACTTAAAACTTCACATTTTTGTTCAAGTTCTTTCCTTAATTCAAGTAAATAATTTCTATTAATTAAGGCCCCCTTTCGTTCCATTCTAAGAAGAACTAGCAATAATTTTTTTTCTAATTTATAAATCTCCTTTTCTTCCAACTTTGGCCTTAAAATATTATAAATTGTAAAAGTATTTCTAGCATCCTCTTCACCTCTGGCTGCCAATAATTCTTCAGGAATATCTGCAAAAGATTTCAATTTATGTAATTTCTTATATTCATCAACTTTTTTCTTATTTACTAAATATTCTGGGCCTATCCATAGTTCAGTCATGCGTTCAAGTTTATGTGATTTATTTTCATCAATTATTTGATTTAAAAGCATAACGTCAGTAAATGTAACATCTTTTTCAGTATTGAGAGGAATATATTTATCCAAAAAATGAAAATCATATTTGGCATTTTGAAGAATTATACGATGAGATTTAATAAAATCTCTAAAAAAAAGACTTAATATCTCATTTGAATATTCTTGAAGATTTATATAACCAGAAAAAGTATCATTCGCCAATCCCAAATATAAAGGTTTTTCTCTAAACCAGATTAATCCGGTCGTCTCAAAATCAAATCCAATATCGCGGGGGGCATGTATTGCAGTTTCAAGGTCTATCTTCATATTATTTTAACCAACTTAAAAAATCTTGCCAATACTTATCTAAATGGTCAAAACAAAATTCACCCGTTTTACGATAATTCTCTTCCACTTTTTTTAATTCATTTATTATAGAAGATAAACTTTCTAATTTAGGCATTTTTGGCATATTAGTATTAGTAACAAATTGGGTAGCAATACTTTTCATTTTTTCAATATTATTTTCATATATATGAAGCGACCCAACAATATGATGATATTCACCAACTTCAACCCCAAGAGCAGAGGCATACATTTCTTGAAGTATAGTCCAATGCGATACATCATAAGGAAAACCTAAAAATAAATCATTACTTCTTACATAACACATTAAATGTAATTTTTTATCACGATATAAAAATTGTAAATAATTATTACAAGGAACATCCCTAGTCTTTACTGTAAAGTCAACAGCGGGGTCAATTATAATAATAACCGCCTGTCTTGTAAAAATATCATCTTTTAATCTTTTTAAACAATTTTCTAATTGATCAACATCACCATGTTGCAAACTCCAATGTCTAAGACGAGGTCCATATGCGCCATGCAAACTAATACCATCATCTGAAAATTCTCTCATGCGTTTATTATAAAATTCTATTTGATCTAACCAAGGACTGCCAGACATTATCCAAATAAACTCCGCTGCTAGAAATTTTTTACTTAATTTTCTTGCTGTATTAGCAACAATTCTTGCCCTTGGATTTGTTAATATAAGATGTTGAAATCTACTTTCAATAAAATCTAAACCACGAGCGGTAACTTTTTCTCCAGTATCAATAACCTTTTGTATACTTTGTTTATATAAATCGTCTATATTACTGCTAATAATTGTATCATAATACATTCCCTTTACTCCTTTAATTTTACACTATTTAAAAATGAAAGAACTTCTTCTTCCATTCTTCTACGTCTAATATATGTTGGATGCGGTAAAGCTATAATTTGAGAATTAAAAGTCTTGACTTCCATCAAATTTATATCTAAATTAAATACTTTTATAGGAAGCTTGCCTAAAAAAAGAAAATTTTTGGGTTTCAATAAACGTATTTGTCTTATAATATATGGTTTACAATTATTAATTTCATCGATATTAGGCATTCTTGCATTTGGAGTAGCACATTTGATAATATTAGTAAGATATATATCATCCCAAGTTATATGTAATTTATCAAAAGTTTTTTCCAAAAATTTACCTATTAAACATTTCTGAATTCCAATCTTATAATGTGCTCTATAATCATAATTTAAACTTTTTAAAAGATCTAATTCTCCTGGCTGAGGAGGGCCAGGATTTATACCAATAACCATTAATTTCACATTACTTCCTGAAAATCCAGGCATAGGATATAATCTGTCTTTTAAAACACTTGAACATTTATTACAATGAAAAATATCATCTTCAAGTATTCGTAATTCGTCTAACATCATTAATCACCTTATCAGAAACCTTCTCATAAGAAGATGAATTAAACACTAAATCTTTTCTTAATTTTATATTGTTCAAAGATTGCTTTTTACAATCATTCAAAGCTATATTTAAAACTTCTTCAAGATTACTTAAATCTATTTTAACTAAAGGAACCGTCCCCTGTGCTCGAAATGGGTATTCACCAAAATTAGTCATAACCGGGTAAGCTTCACAATAAATACCTTCAACATTAGCACAACCTCCATATCGTTCTATAGTATAAAGAGAAACTATAATATCAGAATTCCAAAGAAGTGATATATATTGTCCACGTGAAAGACTCTTTTCTGTAAAACAATATAATGACTTAACATTATCTTTTAACCAGCCCCAAGAAATCTTTTGTGATGGATTAGTAAAAACAACACGGAAGTCTTGGCGTTTTTCATATAAATTATTAACAGCTTCTATAAATTCCTCATGATGAGTATAATTAATCATGCTTAATCTATTTGGAAATAAAATCATTTTTATTGTAGATTTAGTTTCAGGAAAAACAATATTTCTATATTTATTCAATTCATATGCAGAAAAACCGAAATCCCAAATTGTAGATTTCTTAGATATATCTAAAGCAACTTTGCTATTAATTCGTAAATCACAATTGTTTAAAAAAGCACACTTTGTTGATGGACAAGTAAATGTCACTAAGTCAGCGCATTCAGCCCCATCAATTTGACGCCAATCATAACTTATATCTAAAGGAACTTTTTCCTCATTTATTAACGGACAATCAATCCAGTAATTACTAACAATTATTTTTGGGTATTGTTTCAATTCATAACAGACAGTTTTAATGTTTCTTGTTAATTCTATTATATTGTTAATAATAATGTCATAATTGCCTTCTTTGAGAATATTATAAAAGAAATTAGCATCAAAATGATATCTATTAGTAAATGCTGAAATTGGGCTATCTCTAACAATAAATTTAATTTTATTGCTCGATCTGATGAGTAATTGATTATAATCTATTATATCAGAAAATTTATCTATTGGGGCAATCATAATATCAATATTCCAATCAGTCTTTTCTAACAATTGATCAACAATTCCCGCCACCATTATAAGATTAGAATCAGCGCTAATCCATTTATTGTTATTGTTATATACTGATTGTTGAACTATATATAAAATATTCATATTATTTTATTTTAAATAAGAAAAATTTTCCATTCCAATCATTTCCTAAAAAATCAAATTATTATCTCATTATAATGCTTTCATTATTTCATGAACTTCTCTATTAATATCATGATCAGTAGTATTTAATTTTAACTTTTTACAATTAGTCCATTCAAGAAATTCATCATAAATATTCATTAATGAAAAGGCATATTTTTTGTCAATTATTTCATCTTTATAATCATCCAAATTATTCTTATAACAAACAACAATTAATGAACCTAATGCAGAAAAAGCAATATCAACTTCTTTAAGTTCATTTTCATAAAAGGGGCGCCCAAAGACTCTAGAATAAACAAATTCTGATGGATAATATCTATCAAATATTAAGGAACTATTTGTTAACCAAAGGATTTTAGATACTATTATTCCTTCATATATTTTATTCTTAACTAATTCTGGATTATTTGCTTTACGCATAATATCTTGCCCATAAGGTTTAAATACAGGAATCTGCAAAATTTTACTTAAATTTTCAGCAATATTTGTTTTGCCAGCACCATCACACCCCTCAAGTATGATTATTTTACCCATTTTTTCATATCTTCAATTATTTCATCCAAAGCATTATCTAATAAAATTTTTGGTTCCCAATTAAGAAGTTCTTTAATCCGTACACTAGAGCCAATTCTCTTTTGAACATCATACTTTAAGTCAGGTAATTCAACATACTTAAATTCTTTTTCAGGGCATATCTTACTCCATATTAATTTTGCCAATTCTAAAACAGTTATTTGATTCTTCTCATTAGAAATATTAAAATCAATATTTTTAATATCACTTTCTATAATTAATCTTATTGCCTCAGCTATATCAGCCGCATGTGTATAAACTCTTATTTGACTTCCATTACCAATTAATTCTAATGGATATTGCCCTTTTAACACTTTATATATTAATTGTGGAATCACATGCGAATCCTTAGATGGATCTTCACCAATCCCCATAGCATTAAAAGGTCTCACAATTATATATGGCAATCCATATTCCTCATTATATGCCTTACACCAATATTCACACATCAATTTCTGAAAACCATAAACTGAAGAAGGTGAAGGAATGAAATGTAAATCTGACTCTAATGAAGGATAGACATTTACATTTTCAAACACCATGCTTGAGGATAGTTGAATTATCTTTTTTAATAATCCCTTTTTATATGCTGAATAGGACTGTTCAAAAACTGAAGCGCATATTAATTCATTTTCTAATAATAATTTTGCTGGATATTTATGAAAATAATTTATTCCACCTAAAAGCGCTGCAAAATTAATCACTACTTCTTTATTTTCAAAAGCATAAAGGATTTCATCCTTAATATCTTTCTTAAAATAAGTATATTTATCAAGATTAATTAAGGGCTTATATTCAACTACATCAATATTAGTTACATTATGTCCATGAGCTAATAAATTATTGACACAATATTTTCCAATGAATCCACTACCTCCAATTAATAAAACTTCCATTAATTATAATCCTCCACGTGAAATAGTGGATTCTTTATACCAGGAATTTATTCCTTCAACAGCCTCAAATAAATCAGTATTTAACTCTAAATTTTTACACATATTAATAAATTGCTTAACATCTTTAGGCAAACAAGTCCCTCCATACGCCGCCCCAGCCAATGTCCCATACTTACTAACCCGCTCATCAATTAAAGGCAAAATACGACTCACATCATTAATATTAATATTCAATTTATCACAAACTATTTTCAGATTATTCCAAAAACTAATTAACATTGCCGCATAATTATTAGAGGAAAGTTTTATTATAGAAGCCTCTTCTTGAGTAACATGATATATAGGGGCTCTAATAAATCCCCACATCTTCTCAACCAATTTACCATGTTCTTCACAGCAATCTCCAATAATTAAACCTTTTGGAAAATAACAATCCCAAAAAGCGGTATGAGCCTTAAGAAATTCTGGATTAATACAAAAATGTTTGATATATACTTGTTTTATAGATTGTATAATATCAGGGCGGACTGTACTTCTAATAACAGGCAATCCTTTGAGATTATGTACTTTCTTCAGGACAGACAGAATAGCTTGTTCTGGAACACAAATAAGAAAAATGTCTGCTTCCTTATATAATTCTTCATTTTTATCGCTGCCCGTAATCTCATGTTGTTTACTCATTAATAAAGTCTTTTCATTCGCTGAACCAACAATTCCCTTATTACCTATAATATGTATATGCATATTCCTCCTTTTTAATTAGAAAAATGTAAATGTATTTTACCACGATTGATGTTTTTGCTTCTTTTCTTTAAATATAAATCAAAAACTTCCTCAAATGTGGTTACTCCCCAAATGATATATAATTCAAGAACAAAATGAAAAATGTCTGTTATCTCCTCAAGCATATATTTTTTATTTATATTTTTAGGTTTACTCCAAGGAAAACAAGAATAACCATCAGATAATTCAGAAAGTTCTTTTATTATAGCATGAATCATCATATTTGTGCTCTCTAATTTCTTATTCTCATCTAAAATTTGAGGCCAATATTTATTTATTAATTCTTTCTGTGCTTGAATTAAATCTTTTTCCATTATTTATTCCTTTCTTCTGTTATTTATTATCTCTTATAATTTTCTTCTCCGTCTTTTTATCAAACTCAAATAGTTGAGTCTTTAATGCATCAATCTCAGCATCAATTTTTCTGAATTTCTTCTGAAGTTGTAATTGAAGTTCTTGATCTACATCCCTCATATGCGATAAAATCTCTTCACTACTTATGTCTGTCACTTTATTCCAAGTTTCTTTTAACGCAGCTTCAGCTAAATCCAATTGTATTTTGACATTTCCTTCAGTATCAATCTCAGAAATTTCTATTTCAGGACGAATAAATTCAAACTGAGATTCTTTACTAAGTTTTAATGTAAATCCAATTTTTGCCCCAACTTTAGCCATATTGATTATCTCTCCTTTTATTCTATAATTTCTGCTATTGATTATTAAGTCTTATTATTGCTTTAATCAAAATAGATCCTCTACCTCTTTATCAGAACTTGATTTTGACACCTCTTTATCTGGCAGTATTTTATTATTAGCCTGTTTTTGCAAGTTTGTATTAGTAAGTATCTCATCTATATGTGGAAGGTCTTTCTTAGCATCAACGATTTCTTGCGGCGTTGAAGTAGCATCTTTTGGGACAAAAGTGTAAGAAGTGTTAATCTTTACTCCGGTTCTGGCAAAAACATAATCCCTGTCACAAAGAGTATTATAAGTCTTAATAAATTGCATAATTGTGTTTTTAACAATAAAATCCTTGCCCCATTTCAATCTTAATATTCTTACATTATTAACATCCTCCTTATAGAAAGTCTGATTACCTTGTTTTATTGGCGTCCATTTTAAAGCATCTGGATTTGTATTTAATTCAGGATTTTGGACCTTATGTATAATATTATATACATAAGTTAGAAATACAAATACATTTCTTCTTACAGTCCCCGATGCACAATATTTACAAGGAGCTCCAGTCAAGTCATTTATACAATATGCTTTTCTATACTTAATGCCGCCTATTGGAGTTAATTCCTCATACTCATGTATTTTAGTTTGAAGAACTTCATCATCATCAATGAACCTAATATTTGCTGTTTCTCCATCACCAAGATATAAATATTTAAACCTATTTTGATTTGCTAATTCAGCCGCTTCAGCCGATTTTTCTTGAATTTCTTTTAATCCTTTAATTGACATATTTTATTTACCTCCTTTATATCTTTAAGTTATTTATTTTTTCCTCATCTTTACATATTTTTTCAACCAAATTATAGGAAGAGAATATAGCTCTTTATTATTAATTACTTCATCTCTAGAATCAATTGCAAAAGGCTCCCATCCATCCTCAAGATTAAGTTCTTTTCCAGCATTTAACTTTTTTGCTTCGTCTAAACTTAAATAAATTGTTTTCACTATCCAATGCATTATTATTCCCCTTTTTTATCTTATTGATATACCTACATTATTATAATTTTTCAATACTTTTCCACATTCATCACACATCTCTACATTGTTTCCAAAATGTCCCGGAGCCCACATGTATGCTACTCGATGATGCTTTTTATGCTTACAAGAATTTTGCAATGCCTCAATTTCCAATTCGTGCTTCTTTCCTAATTGTTCTATCTTATTTTGCTTCATTTAATATTTTTGTTATTTCCTCCTTCGTTAATTCATTTGGGTCTTTATTTTCAGGTAAATTACATGCCTTTACAATAAACTTAAATTTTAATACATTTTGAATCTTTTTTGTTATTTGCCTTCCAATCAAATCTCCATCCATCATTATATATACATAATCTGTAACACCTCCTAATTTCTTTATTTGCTCCTTAGAAATATCTGAATGCAATAATGCTAAACTACTTTCAAAACCCAATTGATGTAAAAAAATACAATCTAATGAACCTTCGACAAGAATTATATTAGTCAAAATTTTTGGAAGATAACTTAACCCAAATAATGTATCGGTAATCCTTGTTCCAGCAATATATTTATATTTTTTAAATGCATTTTTATCAATATATCTAAGAATATATCCAATATTTTCTAATGGAATTACAATTGCTTTCTCTTCTGCCCAATATCTAATTTTAAATTTATGTATAGAGTCCTGATTAAAATTTCTTGAGCTTAAATACTTTTCTCCGTCATTTCCAATAGCTAAAGGTAATATAGGTATGGTCGGAAGCATTTTCTTATCAAACTCCCTATTAAAAGTAAATTTCTTAAGTCGTTCTTCCTGACAAATTCTTCCTGCCTGGCTAATACCAGTAATCTGATATATTAATTGATGCAGTCCTCTGCCTTTAAGACAACCAGCAAAACAATGAAACTTCTGTGTATCTAAATTAAAAAAGAAGCTTGGATTTGTATCATCATGTTTTGGTCAAAAAGCACAAATTTCCCTGCCATTTATCTTTGAAATATTTATACCAAGCTCAGAGACTTTATTGATTATATTTTGATCTTGTTCAACACATTGCTTTATAGCCAATACCTTTCCCCTTTCTTCCCTAAAACAATAATTTCTACAAATTAAGCCATATTCATTACTTAATCACATTATATTAGTTAAACTTTTTTAGCGTATTCATTAATTCATCATAATCTAATTTAACAATTCCCACATTTATCTTTTTATAACAAAAACTTGTAACGGGCATATGGCATTTAATACAAAACCATTGAGATAAATCTCCATACCAATCTTTTAATGTCGTTTTTTCATTTCCGAAAAAAGCAATATCTTCTTTATCTTTTAATTTCATAGATATTCTAGGGAAAGGAATTGGCGGAACAATTAAACAAAATAAGCAAATTATATCATCCAATAAAAATGCCCATCTAGGACCTTGTTCAATAATCATAGAGGCCTCTTTATGATAATCATTTATACCATAATAAAGTCTTTTCATTTTTTACATTGAAAGTACTCCACGATTTACATCAAATTGTATAACTAAACGTTCATTTATTGCTTTACCAGTACGACGCTTCGGTATTGTAGCATATCTAATATTAGGTTCATTTATATCTTGTTGAAGCACAATTAAATCATCTACTGCTTGTGCAAATGCATCACCATAACTAATTTGATCTGGCCTAGGCATTTCATCTTTAGCTTCTCTATTCACTTGAGATGTAGCAATAACAACAATTTTATTATTCTGTGCGATAGACTTTAATCCATAACTAACACTCATTACCTTTTCCCAGCTCTTTTCTCCTCCATTTTCAATTAAAGCAATTCCATCCACAACGAGTAAATCTGGAGAAAATTCATTAACTAAGCTAGAGATTCTTTCTATAGTGAAACTTTTTCCAGAAGAGGTATCTAAAGTTAGCCAATCTTTGCGTGAAGAAACTTTCTCTAACCATTCTCTATATTCAGTCAAATTTATTCTACCAACTTGTAATTCATCATTCAAAAAAGTATATCCATTTATCTTTCCCATTATCGTATCCCACCTAAGATTAACTTCATCAACAGACAATTCTGGAGATAAAAATAATACTTTCTTTCCTACAGCATACACTTGACAAGCAAGATATTCTGCTATCCAGGATTTTCCAACTCCAAGCCTACCGACTATGCCGATTAAGTTTCCAAGTTGCCACCCCAAATATTTTTCATCAAGAAAACTAATTCCTGTTTTTAATCCTACTGAAAGACCTTTAGAAGCTTTTTCTTTATTTTCGGCAACTTTATTGTATCTAATTAAAGCATCTGCATCAGTAAAAGTAATTAAATAAGAAGGGCTTTCTTTTTTAATATTAGATAATTTATGTATTGCTGAGTCGATTGCTCCATAAGTATCAATAGATAATAAGTCAATAGTATTATTAATTATAAAAATTGCTTCTCTTTTTACTTTAGACTTAACTAATTCATCACAAAGATATTTGATTTCATGATCTTGAACATCATCTACAAAAGAAAACCCAGGAAATGTTGATTGAATAATTGCCTTTGCTGGAATGTAATTATATTTGTTATAATATTTTTTAATATAATTAAATACTTCCGTATGAACAATGAAAGCTTCTGAATCGACACCTAATACTAAAATGTCACTAAAAGATTTGCTATCTTTTATTAATGAAATAAGTCTTTGTTCTAAGTCTTGTTGCATTTATATGTTATTTTCTGTTGGTATCATTTTTAATTCTTCAATAATTTTATATTTTTCATTGATGTCTTCATCACTTAACGATATTGCATATAAATAATTATTGTAACGTTGAAGCAATGACCTAATTTTCTTTTGATTTTCTTCAGAATACCAGAGAATTAATCTTTTATATTTGATAATTTCTTTGCTTTTAATTAAATTTTCAAAATTCCTATTAAAATATTTATTAGAGGCAAATAACTTAATTGAAGCTAGTTCTTTCTTATTCTTAATATTAAAGAAAAATTGATCTATAGCTTCTAAAATTAAATAATAATCAAAATTCTTTAATAATCTTTTAAGCATACACAGTTCAATAATGAGATTGCTCTTATTATATCTTTCACTAAACTTATCTTCATATCTCGAAATCCAGTAGTTCCTTAAAGATATTGATGGAGACATTTTCAATATTATACCAGTTAAAGTTTAATAAAATTCTTCTTACCGCAAAGACGGCAAACAATCATCTTCCATGGTCTAGGACTTTTAATTAATTCCCTTCTACGACGACGCTTATAAGATGTTTTTAATGGGGCACCACAATATTTACATTCAAGCTGCATATAAGCCCCCCTTAAGGATTTAAATAATAAAAACGCCCTTTTCTATTCGCTGCCTTCGAAAATATATTTAAAAATTTTGCAATATTATTTCCATGCAAACAAGGAGAAGGAGTTGGAGGATTTGGCGGAGTTGGATCTATTATTGAAGTAAAGGTAATATAATGGCCATCATATCCACCTTTTGCCTTAAACACATCAATTGCTTCAAATGGCATTAAATACTTTCCACTATCCCCCCATTTAGTTCCCCAACTATTTACTCCTAAAAATATTCCTTCTATTCTATCATATCCATATAAACAATTATGTACAAAAATTCCTGCAGATAGGGCAAAGTTATTATATTCATCCACAGTTAAATCGTACACGTCTTCAACTCCCTTTTCTTCAATATTAATAATAGTATGATTTTGTCTCTTTTCACCAAGAGCTAATTGAGCGATTAATATATTATTTCTTCGTGCAAATTTCTGTTTTTCAGTGATAGGTTTTGAAGCAGCCACTAAACTTGCTTTGTAAGCTACCTGTAACATTTCTTCTTGGTTCTCTATCCAGTATTGTTTCATACGCAATGATCTTTGTAATCTTTCCTCTGTTGATAAATTAGGATGACTTCCTCTAATTTTTAGCATAGCTTTT
>Ga0172364_10000648_pt1 | contig 25315 bp, 19 predicted proteins | sample LakKivSesite10cm_FD_114545 | JGI IMG/M metagenome (GOLD analysis project Ga0172364, IMG submission 114545) | Sediment microbial communities from Lake Kivu, Rwanda - Sediment site 10cm | ecosystem: Environmental > Aquatic > Freshwater > Lake > Sediment | place: Rwanda: Western Province, Lake... | reverse complement strand
TTTCTAATTTTAAGCAATGGTTTTGCGCTTTTCGTTTTTACTATTCGTTTTTTACTATTCACTATTCACTAACGACTATTCACTATATACTATTTTAAATGAAACTGATTATTCCCAAACTGGCTAAAGTAACAATTACCCCCGAAACTATAATTCCACCTACAATCATAGGAAAAGCATACCAAAATCTTATCCCAAAGACAAATGCGGCAATCGAACCGGTCCAGGCGCCAGTTATCGGAAGTGGGATAGCTACAAAGAATAATAAAAATAACGCCCCGTATTTTTCGAATTTTTCCTTGTTTTTTCGACGCGTTCTTTTAAAGAGCCATTCAAAAAACACATTAAATAATCGCCATCGACATAAAAAATCCGAAAAGGGTTTTAAATAAAGTAATAAAAAAATCGCCGGTACTATATTTCCCAAAATGGCAAAAAAATAGGCTGGAAAAACAGACATTTCATAAATTGTTAAAGCTAAAGGGATAGCCCCTCTTAATTCAGTAATAGGTAAAGCAGATATGAGGGCAATTCGTAAACCATCACTAATCAATTTTCTCAATTACCTTCTTTACTAATTTAGTCATCGTGGGCTCAGCATCAGAGGCAGCTTTTAAAATTTCATCCAAACTAACCCCTTCAATCACTCCATCTATTGCTAAATCCGTAATACAGGAAATTCCCAGTACTTTCATTCCCATGTGATTGGCTACTATGACCTCTGGCACCGTAGACATACCTACTGCATCTGCCCCAATATTTATTAAAAACCTATACTCTGCAGGCGTTTCTAAAGTAGGGCCAGCCAAACCTATATATATCCCTTGATGCAACTTAATCTTTTCTTTTAAAGCTACTTTTAGAGTTAATTCTATAAGCTTCCGGTTATACGCTTCAGACATATCTGGAAATCTAGGTCCTAATTCTTCATCATTGGGACCAATTAAGGGGTTATTCCCAAATAAATTTATGTGATCAGTAATAAGCATTAAATCCCCCCTCTTAAAGGATCGGTTCATCCCACCTGCTGCATTGGAAATAATGATTATATCTGCACCTAACTTTTTCATTACCCTTATGGGGAAGGTGACTTCTTGTAAAGAATATCCTTCATAATAATGAAATCTTCCCTGCATAGCTACTACTTCTTTATTTCCCAATTTTCCTAAAACCAAGTTACCGCTATGGCTTTGAACAGTAGATATAGGAAAATTTGGAATATCACCATAAGGAATGATTTCTTTTTCTCTAATATCTTCTGCCAATCTTCCTAATCCTGTTCCAAGTACCATAGCAATTTTTGGTTTAATTTTACTTTTTTGATTAATATATTCAACACTTTCCACAATTTTTGCTTTTAAACCTTCCACCTTTGTTAATCCTCCTACCTTCGGACTCGATAAATCAAACCCCTTTTATGTCATTGCGAGGGAGTGAAACGACCGAAGCAATCTCAAACGGGGATTGCCACGCTCCCTGCGGTCGCTCGCAATGACTTTTACAGGAAATATTTTTCCTACTAACGACTATTCACTATCGACTAACGACTAATTTATTACGTTCGAGGAAAAGCTCTATAATATTCCTCTTTAATCCATTTTCTACTTACCTGAGTATAAATCTGGGTAGTAGAAATATCCGAATGGCCCAACATTTCCTGAACTGACCTGAGGTCAGCCCCATTTTCTAATAGATGAGTAGCTAAAGTATGCCTTAAAGTATGAGGGGTAACCTTCTTCTCTATCCCTGCTTTGCGAGCATACTGCTTCACTAAATAAAATATCCCCTGTCGGGAAAGCCTCTCTCCTCTACTATTTAAAAATAAAGCATCCTCTTTAGGGTCTTTATCTAATTTTGGTCTGACTTTTTCAAGATATAGACTTAAAGACCAATGGGCTTTACTCCCAAAAGGAATAATTCGCTCCTTGGAACCTTTCCCTATGCATTTTAACATCTGATTTCCCATATTTATATCATCAATCTTCAAGTTTATCAATTCTGATACTCTTATTCCAGTAGCATAAAATAACTCTAGAATGGCATGGTCCCTTTGCCCCAAATATCCTTTAAAATTTGAATCATCTAATAAAATATTTATCTCCCTTAGACTTAAAATATAAGGGAGCTTCTTGCTTACTCGAGGAAACTCAATTAAACTACTAATATCTTCATTGATAAAATTTTCAGCTAACATAAAACGATAAAACATCTTTATCGCAATTAAATTTCTGGAAATCGAATTAATCTCTAAACCTTCTTTTTTTAGATAAACAGAGTAACTATTAATTAATCCTTTACTGGTCTGGTTAAAAGACTTAATCCTATTTTTTTTTAAGAAATTAATGTATTTTATCAGATCATATCTATAAGAGATTATAGTATTTTGTGCTAAACCTCTTTCCACAGATAAATAATCTAAAAAATATCCTAAAATTTCTTCTAAATTTGTCATCTTTAGTAGTGTATTTCTAAATCTGAGGAGACAATTTGAATCCAGATATTCCCGGGAGTGAAGGCTAACCGATTTCCTTCCTTATCTAAAAATACTGTCCTTGCCCCTAAGTCCTCCTTTTTCCAGATAATTTCTTCGGAACTTCCTTTAAAAAATATTAGGCCTTTGCCCTTACCAATAAAATCAATTGCTAACCTTCCTTCTTCATCAATAACCTTGGTATTTGCAAATTGGATAACTACATTATCTATTGATAATTGTTCTTTAGTATTAGCATCTATATGAGGTTCACCATTTATAAACCTTAAATATTTCATCGATTCGGGTTGATACTTATAACTAACTGTATAAATACTATTATAAGGAATTACTATAAAATCAGCCTGTCTGCCCGTTAACTTTTCATTCCTATCAGTTTCAAATTGATAATCTTCCTTCTTTATCATTTCGATATAACCTAATTTATTGGCTTCTTTTCTTAGTTTAATAGTTGAAGTATATAAATTATGCGGTGGTTGTCGGTCTGTAGATCGCCAAAATGGTTGAAAATCGACAAATTCATTTATATCATCAATTTTTTCTGTCTTTATGAAATTATAAGCTTCCTCGCTCCCTCCCACATGAACATAAATCGCTTGGTGTTCTAAAGCCTTACTAATAAAATAAGGTCGAGCACTCCTTACCGGTCCAACTGTTTCTGCATCTTTATCATAATAAACAGCCAAATATCTGGTAATTCCACCTTCTGCTAAAACTTCATAAACAATATTTGCCTTATCTAAACCAGTTTGGGGGCGGGCTTTCTCTGAATTTTCTATCATAATCGAAATGGGTCTACTTCCAAAAGGTGATTCTTTTTCCTTTGCTTCAGGAAGGGTGCTAATTTCCCCCGGACTTACTATTGTACCATAGGTCGCTTCAATATTTTCTTCATCTTTTTCACCTAAATTAACCTTAAGCTGTGATTCTCCTGGCTCGAAGATCTCCCCCTTCACCTCTTTTCTACTGGCTATGGCCTGCTTAAAATATTCAGTAGAAATAGTTATATCTTTTCCTAAAGCCTCCTTTGCTTGTGGAGGGGAAACTACTGATTGGGGTTCGGTCTCAATTTCGGGAGTTTTAACTTCCACTTTAGGTGTGCCTTCGGTTAATTCTTCTTTCTCTATTACCTTAGTCTCAGTTACTTCTTCCCTTAATTTGGGCGGTTCGGGTGAAATCGGTTCAACCTTTGGTTTAACTTCCAATTGAGCAACAGGTTTTTTCTCAGTAATCTCTGGTTTCTTAGTTTCTGGCTCTTTGGGGGCCGGAAGTTCTACCAGGCTAACTAAGGTCAGCTCTTCTTCAGGGAAAGGTTTCCTAAAATCAAAGGCAATCATATTTCCAAAAGCATACAATAATATTACATTAAGTATAATAGAAATTAGAAATGACCTTCCTAAAAAACTTGTTTTACTTTGTTTTAGACGTTTTATTCTATAACTATATCTGGGCATGTATTATTTACACCTCAATTTTAATTCACCAATTTACCAATTCACCAATTGTCCAATTAATTAAGTTTACCGACCTACCTTCCGGTCTGCCGGTTAATTTAGTCGTTAGTGAATAGTCGTTAGTATTTAGTTAGCTAGTTAGTTACTTGGTTAGTTAGTTAATGGTTTATAGTTTATTATATTTTCCATCATCGCGAGTTCTAAATCTGGTGTAGGGGTCGGATTTATCCAACCCGTGTTATTATGGTAATTTTTCTACGGATTCGATGGATCGAACCACTACACATTCTTCATTACGGACAGACACAAGGTCTGCCCCTACATATTATACATTACTATATACTAATTTATTTGCTACTCTTTTCAGTTGGCTTGGTAGCGATAGCAATTATATCTGCTCCTCCTTTTTTAATTAAATCCATTACCTTGATTACCTTACCATGAAGCACATTTCTATCAGCTTCTAATACCACCATTTTTTTTGGATCATTTTTTAATTCTGTAGCCACATTTTCAGTTATTTTTAAAGGGTCTATTAATTTTCCATTAAAATAAATCGTATTATTTTCAGTAATAGTTACGGTAATATTTTTAGAAGGCTCGACAGTGGCAAAATCACTAGTCGGTAAATTAACCTTTATTCTGCTTTCTAAATTTGTAAAAGTAGTAGTCAACATAAAAAATATTACTAAATGTAAGACTACATCAATCAAAGGGGTTAAATCAAAACGAGCACTCTTTTTATTCGGATGAGGAAACTTCATAATCCATTTCACCTTCCCGGTCGAAATCCTGACTGGTTCCCTTACTGACATCTCGATTAGTTAAAAGATCTAAAAGATCTACACAACTTATTTCCATCTCATTTATTAATTTATCTACTCGGTGAGCTAAATAATTATAAATTACAACAGTAGGTATAGCCACTGATAATCCAAAGGCAGTAGTAAGCAATGCCTCTGAAATCCCCCCAGCCAATGCCTCTGGGTTACCTACACCCATAATTGATATTACATTAAATGCCTTGATCATACCAAACACTGTTCCCAAAAGCCCTAATAAAGGAGCAATATTACCAATGGTAGAAAGAGTGGAAAGGTTTTTTTCTAGAAGAGGAATTTCTTGGTTTGCACTATCTTCAATCGCCTCTTTTATCTCTTCCCGTCTTTGACCATATTTCATTAAACCAGCTAACATAATCTGAGATATTGGAGTAGGACTTTTACGACAAGCAGAAACAGCCAGTTCAATACTCCCCTTTTTAACCATATTCTTAACTCGATCAACAAATCTTTTACTTTTAGTTTTAATACTCTTCAAATAGAACATTCTTTCAAAAAAAATAGTTAACGCTACCAATGAACATATAAATATGGGATACATTAAGAATCCGCCTTTTTGAAAAACCTCTAACATTAAATATTTGCCCCCTCTTTTTTAGTTTTAATCTTTTTAATTATTTCCCTTTAAAACCTTCCAGTCTACCAGTCGCCCGGTCTACCAGTCAATTTAGTCGTTAGTGAATAGTGAATAGTCATTAGTATTAAATACAAATTTATGGTTTACAGTTTTCAGTTCTAAGCTTATTAAGTTTTCTGTCATTACGGGTTTTAATTTTAACCTAGGGGTTGGATTTACCCAACCCGAGTTTTGCGGGCTTGATAAATCAAGCTCCTACATCATATACATTTCTCGATATGATCTTATTCTTCACTTATTTTCTTTCTTCTTTGCTATTCACTATTCACTAACGACTACTCACTTTTCTTCTGTAAAGCTTCCAATCTTTCCTTGGCTCCTTTTATATATGAACTCTGGGGGAAATTAGAAATCAAATTCTGATAATCAGCAATTGCCTTTTCCTGATTTTCTAACTTCTCCCAGCAAATCGCTTTTATATATAAGATATCATCTCCAAATTGTAATTGGAAATAATCTTTTAAATATTTTTCTCCCACCTCAATAGCCTTCTTATATTCATCTTTTTTAAAATAAGAAAGACACAAGCCATATAAAGCATCAGAAAAATATTTACTTTCAGGATATTCTTTCACCAATCTTTCTAACTCGATAATACTATCCATCCATTTTTCTTCTCCCAAATACATCTGACTTAATAAATACAGAGCCTCTTCCCTGAAATTACTATTAGTATAAACATCAATAAATTTCTTTAATTCTGTACTGGCCTCATCCTTCTTTTCTAAGAGATAATAGCCCTTACCTATTCTAAATTGAGCCTCTTCCACAAATTTGCTTTCTGGATATACATTTATAAGTTTTTTAAATTCTTCTATAGAGGATTCATATTCATTATTTTCCAGAAATGTCCAGGCTATAGCATATTGAGCATTTGCAGAAAGTTCTGTTTTAGGATAATTTTTGATAAAATTTATATATTCTTCCCGGGCTTTTTGGTAATCTTTAAGGTTATATAAAGACTCTGCTGTCATAAATTTAGCTTTTTGAGTTAATTCTAAATTTTCTTCGTTTTCCTCAACTTTTTTAAAATATTCACTTGCTTTCTGATACTCGGTTAATTTAAAATAACTCCACCCCATCCAATAATAACTTTCTGAGAGTAAAGAAGAATGGGAAAAAATTTGACTAATTTTCTTAAATTCCTCAATCGCCTCTTTATATCTCTTCTGATTATAATAATAATTACCTAATTTAAAATAAGCCTCTTGAGAGTAGTCGCTTTGGGGGAATTTCTCCCGTAGTTCTTCAAAGGCTAAAATTCTTTCTTCTTGATCTCCTAATTCTTCGGCGGCCTTCCCCCTTAAATAAAGGGCTTCGTCTGTAGATATTTCCTTTAATTCGTATAGGGCTAATTTATATTTCTTTAAATTATATAAATCTTTACCCAGTTCAAGGTGAGCCGATTTAATCAGTTCACTTTGAGGATATTTCTCTATAAACTCTTTAAATTCTAAAACTGCTCTCTCCTTGTCCCCTTGACGAGAATAAGCTAATCCTAAATCAAAAATGACCTTTTCTAATAAAGAATTTTCCACCTTAAGCTGTTTTAAGTCTTCCAATTTTTCAATAGCTTTATCGTATTCTTTTAAATTTAACCAACAGCGAGCAAGTAAATAATAGTTCTCATTTTTGGTTTTATCCTCCCCTTCTGAAATTAATTCTTTCAGTTTGATTATTGCTTCTTGATATTTCTCCTGTCTAAAAAAGCTTAAACTTTGGAAGTATTTAGCTTCATTAATTAATTCAAACTCCGGGTAGAGAGCAAATAATTTGGAAAAGGTCTCCTCTGCTTCCTGATATTGCTCTGACCAGACGTATGACTGACCCAATAAGAAATATATTTCTTCTATTTCTGGTCTTTGAAACTGAGGATATTTTTCAATAAATTCTTTATATACTTTAATTACCTTGGGATAATCTTTTTCTTTAAAATATGATCTACCTAATTTATAGTTAGCTTGAAGGGCTAAATTACTTTGGGGAAATTCCTCTATTAGTTTTAAAAATCTTTCTGCTGCTTTCTGATATTCCCCTAATAAATAATAACACCAACCACTACCTAAAAGAGCATCATCTATATATTCATTTTTTATCGGAATAGTTACAGCTCGATCATATTCAACAAGAGCTAATTGATATTCTTCTTGTTTAAAATAACATTCTCCTAATAAAAAACGAGCGCCAGGATGATCATTTTTAAACTCCAAAGCTTTTTTAAGTTCATCTATTGCTACTTTATAATCATTTAATGAATAAAATTCATATCCTAACTTATAATGTTCTGCCGCCTTCTCCTCTTCATTACTAATCTTTAATTCAGTGACCTTTTCTCGTTCTTCCAGATATTTATCCATCTGATCAAGCTGATAATAAGAACGAGAGAGATACTGTCGGGCTTTCTCAAATTTAGGATTATAATTTAATGATTTATTAAATTCTTCGATAGCCTTTTCATATTCTCCTTTTAAATAATAATCATAACCGGTATTAAAGTATTTTAAGGTTTCCCGACCAAATTCTTTTTCTTCTAAAGCTTTACTTAAAAAAAGTTTGGCTGAATTATCAAAAGGGTCAATCCTGATAACTTCTTGCCAATGGGAAATAGAATTATCAAAATTACCCAATTCATAATAACTTAAAGCTAAATAATAGTGAGGTTCCTTAAATTCAAAATTAATGGAAATCGAAGATTTAAAATAATTTATTGCTTCTTCATAATTTCGATTCTTATAAGATAAGTACCCTTTTTCGTAATTTTCATAAGCTTTCCGACCATACTTTTGGGATTGTTCGTTCTTTTTAATAAACCAGGCAATATCTTTATTCTTAGGATCTATCCTTAAAACTTCCTCACATGCATCAAGAGAAAGACTTATCTCTCCCATATCATAATAGATTTGTACTAAATGTAGGTGAGCTTCTAATAAATCAGGATTATACTTAATTGAAGAATTGAAATATCTTATTGCCTGTTCAAATTCCTTTTTATGGTAAAAAGAATAACCTAACCTAAAATAGGCTTGAGCAACTTTTTCATAAATCCTCTTACTCACCAATTGGTTATCTTCTGTTAGCTGAATAAATTTGTCTAAACTTTCTACCTCCCTAATAGTCCAATGGGTTTTATTGTAAATTTCAGACAATAGATAGTAAGCTTCAGCATATTTTGGATCTAAAGACACTGCTTTACCCCCATAATCTATGGCCTCAGCCCATAATTTCTTACTGGGAAAGTCTGCTCCCTGATATGTAGCAATAGCCTTATCCCGAGAATCAAGACATTTATAATAATTGACTAAAGCCTCGATAGAAGAAGTAGGGGCCTCTCTTATTAGAACTTTGTCCTCAGAGGATGGCTCGATATCAAGTTCTTCCAAGATTAAAAGGGCTACCCTTTCTTTTAAGCTAAAGATATCGGTCTTTTCCACTTTAATATCTCGAAAAGTAGTTAACTCTTTAGTTGTGACTTCATATTTCTTAAGACTTATATTCAGTTCGGAAGGTGAAGAAAGAAAATAGTTCCCAAAAAATATTATCGTAGCATCTAAATCTTCATTAATCTGGATTAATAGAGATTTATCTATCTCGGTTCGAGCAGTAGGCAAATTATGTTTAAGGTACAAATCTTCTATATTTGGACGGGGGAGACAGGCAATAGATTTTAACCGGGAAAGGTCATCTATCAACATATCAGTTAAACCTTTACTTAACCAATCCCAATCAGTTAGTTCAGTATAATTATTAAAATATAATATACCTATTTTTGGTTCAGAAACCTGGGCAAACGAAGTAGTAAAAGAAAAATTTATTATAATTAGTATTAGTAATAGAGTAATAAAACGAAAAATTTTTAAAATATATTTCTCTTTTAAAAATGCTTTTTTGAAAATATAGTCAACTTTTTCGGTCATTAATTCACCCTTATTAAACTAAAAAGTCAAAGCTAAAAGCGAAAAACCATAATTCAAAATCTTTAAAATCTTCCAGTCTTCCGGTCTGTCAGTCTGTCAGTCTGTCAGTAAATTTAGTCGTTCCCGGATATTCTGGTAATTTTTTTATAATATCCATTCCTATTATTAATTATTAAAATTATACCCTATTTATTTAAAAAAGTAAAAACCTTTTTCCTTATTTTTATTTCATCTCCTTCTTTGATTCCTCTCTTAATTAAAGACTTTTCCAGACCAATTTTTTTAATTATTTTTTGGAAATTGTCTAGTGCCTCTTCATTATTAAAGTCAGTCATAGCTACAATGCGTTCAATCTCTTCTCCTGAAACTTCATAAACATTACCCCTCTTGGTAATTATGAATCGAGGAATAAATTTATAAGCTACCTCTTTTTGGGGTAAAGCTTCGGAAATTTCCTTCTTTTCTCTGGACTTTAGTTCATCTAAGAAAGAAGAAAGATGATAAATTAGAGCATTTAATCCTTCCCCAGCCAAGGCAGAAATAGAAAAAATTTTATAACCTTCCTTAACAAAGGCCTTTTTAAGTAGATGTAAATTTTCTTTAGCAGAAGGTAAATCACATTTATTTATCGCAATAACCTGTGGTTTTTTAGCCAGTTCTTTACTAAATTTATTTAACTCCTGGTTTATAACCTTAAAACGATGTAGAGGGTCCTCCTTTTTTATATCTGAACCATCGATAAGATGTAAGATTACTTTTGTCCTTTCAATATGCTTTAAAAACTTATCTCCTAATCCGGCACCCTGATGTGCACCTTCAATTAAACCGGGAATATCCGCTGTTATAAAACTTTTGATTTCGTCTACTTTGACTACTCCTAAATGAGGATTAAGAGTAGTAAAAGGATAATCAGCAATCTTGGGTTTAGCAGATGAAATCCGAGAAAGCAAAGTAGATTTCCCCACATTGGGATAACCTACCAGACCTACATCAGCGATTATTTTAAGGCTCAAGTATAATCTTTTTTCTTCTCCTGGTGCTCCCTTTTGAGCAAATCTAGGCCTCCTTCGTATGGAACTTTTAAAACGGGAATTCCCCAGGCCTCCTTGTCCTCCTTGAGCCAATACTGTCCGCTGTCCATTTGTTACTAAATCACCTAAAACTATAGACCTATCTAGATCCTCTATTACTGTCCCCAAGGGAACTTTAATGATTAAATCTTCCCCATCTTTCCCTTTTTTATTTCCACCCCGACCACTTTCTCCGTTTTGAGCCCTTTGATGAGGGTGATTATAAAGCTCTACTAAGGTTCCGAACTTCTCATCTGCCTCAATAATTATATCTCCACCCTTTCCTCCATCGCCTCCATCAGGTCCACCTTTGGGGACAAACTTCTCTCTTCTAAAACTTACTGCACCATTACCACCTTTTCCGGCCCTTACTTCTATTTTTACTCTATCTACAAACATACTCTTCTCCTACTAATAATGACAAATTTTGCACCAGCACTTTTTTTTACATAATACTAAAAAACCCTGAGTTTTATAAAAAACTCAGGGTTGGTTGACAGAATTATTTTTCTATTAAGATCTTTCAGAATAAACGCAGACCTGTTTTCGGTCTTTTCCTTTTCTTTCAAAAGTTACAAATCCTTCGGTTAAAGCAAATAAGGTATCATCCTTCCCTTTTCCTACATTTTCACCAGGAAGAATTCTGGTTCCTCTCTGCCTTATTAAAATACTACCTGCTTTTACAAATTGACCAGCAAATCGTTTTACTCCTAATCGTTTTGACTTACTATCTCTGCCGTTTCGAATTGAGCCCTGACCTTTTTTATGTGCCATAATTTTCACCTCACCATCTTAAAATCTACCGATATTTATATTTTACCATACTTATCTACAAGATTTTCAAGGGGAATTCTTCCCCTTGAAAACCCCTTAATTCACCCTCACCACAATATTTATTACATCCCTGAATATCTTGTCTTTAATATTCTTCATAATAATAAATCATATTCCTTATCTAAGGTATAGGAATTATTGAAATTCCTATACTTTAAAAATATTCTTAGATAATTTTATTCTCTTTTTAAAGTATTATCTGTTCAATTAATACTTCGGTATAAAGTTGTCTATGTCCGGTTTTTTTACGATATTTTTTCTTAGGTTTATATTTAAAAACTACTATTTTCTTAGCTTTTCCATGATTTAAGAGTTTACCGATTACCTTAGCCTTCTCTACCAATGGTCTACCAATAATATATTCTCCTTCTTTATTAACCATTAATATATGATCAAATTCTATCTTTTTGCCTTCCTCCTGGTCTATCTTTTCAACTCTGATGACATCTCCTTCTTTTACCCTATACTGCTTCCCTCCAGTTGCAATAACTGCCTGCATTTATTGGAATCCTCCTTATTTACTAAACTCGCCAGGATTAGGTAGTAATTAAATTTAATTAATTACTTTTGCGCTCCATGCACCCAACCTGTGCGGATATAAAACAGACGCTTATAAAATTTAGCATATATTTATTTGGTTGTCAAATCAATTCTCATATCTAGTATCTCGTATCTCATCAAGAAAATTAAAAGTCAATAGCTAGAATATTTAGCGTATGAGACATTAAAGCGTAAAACTAAAAGCGCAAAATGCAAAACTATAACTCAAAGCTAAAAACTAAGAAAAAAGTTTTGAATTTTAAATTATGTTTTTTCGTTTTGAGCTTTGACTTTTTAGCTTTAATAGGGTAGGGGCTCGATGAATCGAGCCCGCTAAAAATACTACAGTAAACCGAGCACCATTTACCAACAGACAGGCGAGACGCCTGTTCTACTAACGACTATTCACTATTCACTAACGACTAACTTGACTAACCAAACATCTGCTTGATCTTCTTTACTTCTTTTAATCTACCTACCGCTACAACCTCTATCCTTTCTATATGGATATCTTTGGAAGCTTTAATATATATAGTTTTATGGCTACTTTTTTCTAATTGTTTAATCAATAACATCTTTGCCCCAGATAGATCTTCTTCTACTTTAGGGTGTACTCCTAATAAAACTGCCTCTGCCCGAGAAGTCTTGCATAATTCTTCTAATTTACGTAAAACCATATTACTTACAGTTTCAGCAGATAAAACTCTGCCCGTTCCAGAACAATAATGGCAAGAAGTCCTCAACATATTTTCCAAATTTCTTCTCGACCTCTTTCTGGTAAGTTCAACCAAACCTAATTCGGTATTTTGAAAAATATTGGTCTTGGTTTTATCTTTTTTTAAACTTTCTTCTAATTTTTTTACTACCTTTTCTCTGTCTTCTTGATTATCCATATCGATAAAATCAACTATGATAACCCCACCAATATCCCGTAATCTCAATTGTAACCCTATCTCCTCTGCAGCTTGTAAATTAGTTTTTAAAATAGTCCTTCTCATATCTTTTTTACCCACAAATTTTCCGGTATTGACATCTATAACCGTTAAAGCTTCAACTTGGTCAAAGATTAAATATCCTCCACACCTAAGCCACACCTTCTTTTGTAAAGCTTTGTTAATCTCCTTTTCAATGCCATATTCCTCAAATATAGTTTTTTCCTCGTTATAGAGTGATACCCTCGGTTCTAAGTTAGACAGAGATAAGGTCTTTAAAAATTTTAAAATATTTTTATATTCAGTATTTGAATTTATAAAAATTTCTTCTATCTCTTCAGTAAACAGATCACGAATAATTCTGTAGGTAAGAGTTAAGTCTTCATGTAATAACATCGGGGCCTTGGCCTTATTGGCTCTCTTTTTAATCTTCTCCCATAATCTGATTAAAAAATCCAAATCTGGTAAAAAATCCTCTAATTCTTTCCCCCAGGCAGTAGTTCGAATAATTAATCCAGCATCCTTCGGCTTTATCTGTTGTACTATCTTTTTCAATCTTTCTCTTTCTTTCTCATCTTCAATCCGGTGAGAAATGCCAATATTCTCATTATTAGGCATTAAGACTAAATATCTACCAGGCAGACTTATATTGGTGGTAACTCGAGCTCCTTTAGGAATAATCGCTTCTTTTACCACTTGCACTATAATTTCTTGACCCACTTTAATTTTATCATCGGTAAAGGAATGACTCACAGAGGCTTTTTCGTCCTTTACCCCTTTACTATCTTCAGCTTTAGAGGTACTATCAATGTGTAAAAAAACATTTCTTTCAATCCCAATATCTATAAATGCTGCTTCTATTCCGGGTAGAACATTAATCACTTTGCCCTTATAGATATTGCCAACGATTTTGTCATCTTCAATCCTCTCTATATGAATTTCTACCAGTCTTCCATCTTCAATTATGGCTACTCTCTCTTCGGTCAATCCTACATCTATTATCATTCTTTTATTCATCCAGAACTCCTATTCTACTGTTAAATGCTTTTACATTATCTTACTCTAAATAACTCCATTAGTAAAGATTGATAAATTTTACCCTAATAAAATTTATTATCCTTTAGCTAAACATAAATATTATTTTATCTCTTTTAAATTAAACTTAATTATCAATAATCTCTTGGTCCTTTATATATAATCCATCTCGACAAATCTGCTTTATATCGAAATTATAACCAAAATTAGATAACCAGGCCTTAACAACATATCGAGGGTTTAAATTCCCTTCTTGTCCTATATTTAACCACAACTTAAGTTCCAAAATCTGGTCCTGACATTTTTTAATCGACATATTTATAATTGCAGGTCTTATATTAATCTTTTTTATCCCATTTTTAGTCTGCTTTTCTATTACAATTTCTTCCTGGTTTAAAAATCCTTTAATTTTTTTATCTATCTCTTTCTTCAAGCTTTTTGTTTCTCTATCAACGCTCTCCTCTCTTAAATTCTCTATATTTAGATCTTTCCTATTATTCACATCTAAATCTTCTTTACTTAAATTTAAAGTAATTTTATAATAAGCAGAATTAATTACCTTTACTAAGGAATCAGAAGATAAAGGAATTGTCTTGGCTTTTACTATTCTTAATCCCCAGGGTAAGACTCTGTTTAATCTATGTACCAGCTCTCCGAGCTTCACCTCTTCCTCTAATCTAATATCTAAATATTCAGAAGTACTATTAATCCCCAGAGGTAATGGGGGGCCAAAAGATATTCTAAATCGGGGATTAAAACCAGCCGATATAACCACAGGAATGCCTGTTCTTCTTAGAGCCCGGGTAAAAACCTGGGCCATATTTAAATGAGAGATATATTTAATCGGCCCATCCTTGCAATATTTTACTCTGATTAATTGTGTCAAATAATAAATCTCCTTTTATTCAATTCATCAATTAAATTATAAAACTCGTATCGCGTAAATAAATAGTTTTTCTCTCATCGCTTTATGTTTTCAGTTTTAATGGTGTAGGGGCTCGATTCATCGAGACCGTTAAAAATTATAACTAACTAACCAGCAAACCAGCTAACTAAATACTATCGACTATTCACTAACGACTAATTTAGCATACTCCACAAGAATTACAGGAATCAAATCTACAATCAGGAGTTGTCTCTCCTTTTAAAGCTTTTTTCTTCTCTTTGAGCAGGTATTCCTTCTTAACCCCACAGGAGATATGGTCCCAGGGTAAAATTTCATCATCTTTCCGCTCTCGATTAGCATAAAATTCCATAGAAAGTCCACTTTCAGTAAAGGCCCTTTGCCAGACTTCAAAATTAAACTGTTCTCTCCAGGCTTCAAATTTACACCCCAGATAATGTGCTCTTTCTAATACTTTACCTAATCTTCTATCCCCTCGGGCAAAAACAGCCTCTAAATAACTGTAATTAATATCTGGGTAACTAAAAGAAACATTCCTCCAGTTCAATCTATGCTTTAAGTATCTTATTTTCTTAGATAAGATACCCTTCTCTTCCTGGGCTTCCCATTGAAAGGAGGTGTGGGCTTTAGGCACAAAAGCAGATACACTAATATTTATATTTATCCTCCTACCAGTTATTTTTCTGCCTATATGATCAACTTTATTAACCAACCTAACAATCCCCTCTACATCTTCATCGGTCTCAGTGGGCAATCCTATCATAAAATAAAGTTTTATCTTTCTCCACCCGGCCTGAAAAGCTGCTCTTATGGATGAATATAGATCCTCTTCTTGAACATTTTTATTGATTACATCTCTTAATCTCTGAGTCCCAACTTCTGGAGCGAGGGTGAGACCGGTCTTCCTGACCCTCTGTACTTGTTGGGCCAAAGCAACCGAAAAAGTATCTATCCTCAAAGAAGGCAAGGAAACTCCTACTCCTTTTTCTTTAAATCGATCTATTAGTTGAGTAATTAATCTCTCTATCTCGCTATAATCGCTCGAACTCAAAGAAGATAAAGATATCTCTTCATACCCGGTATGAGCAAGAATTTCCTCAGCCAATTTAATTAACTTCTCTACTGATTTTTCCCTCACTGGGCGATAAATCATTCCTGCCTGACAGAAGCGACACCCCCGAGTACACCCCCGAAAAATCTCCAGAGTAATTCTATCATGAACCACATCGATATTAGGGACAATAGGATAAAGAGGAAAGAATGCTTGATCAAAATTAGAGACCATCCGTTTTTTAATTATTGGGTAATATTCTTCTTTTTTGGGAGTAACAGATTTAACTCTTCCATCTTCAAAATAATTTATCTCATAATGATAAGGCACATAAATCCCTTCTATGCGAGCTAATTCTTCTAAGAGAACGGATCGGCTTTGTTTTTTTTCTTTCCATCTTTTGTAAACTTCTATAATTTCACCAACAATCTCTTCCCCTTCTCCAATTACAAATAGATCGATGAAGCGGGCGAGAGGTTCAGGATTAAAAGCTCCCGGTCCACCAGCAATAACCAGGGGGTCTTTTTCTTTTCTCTCTTCGGATCTTAAAGGGATACACCCAAGGTCGATAAGATTCAGGATATTGGAAAAACATAATTCATGTTGAACGGTAAATCCCACAATATCGAAAGAATTTAAAGGTCTGTAGGTTTCTAAAGAAAAGGCGGGCATCTGTCGTTCTCTTAGCAATTTTTCCATATCTACTGCAGGTGAAAATACTCGTTCAGCTAGGGCATCATTTCTTTGATTAATAATCTCATACAGAATTTTAAATCCTAAATAACTCATCCCAATTTCGTATAAATCAGGAAAAGCCAAGGCTATTTTAACCGCAGATTTGTTTTCTTCTTTTACTATCTCGTTAAATTCTTTACCGGTATATCTCCCCGGTTTTTCTACTTTATCTAATAATTCCTCAAACAATATTTTTTTTATATTTATATCCAAATTTTTCTCTCCTCATCGAACCCGTTACAAAATTACCAGAATAATCCAGGTTAGAAAAATCCAACTCCTATGCCAAATTCAGAATTCGCAATGACAGAAAATATAATAAACTATTAACTAACTAACCAGGTAACCAACTAACCAGCTAACTAACTAAATACTATCGACTATTCACTAACGACTAATAATATCACCACTTTATCTTGTGCAACTCCACATTTAGTAATATCCCTATCACCAATAAATTAGAAATCATGAAGCTTCCACCATAACTCAAAAAAGATAGAGGTAACCCTGTAGCTGGAAACATTCCCATAGCCATACCAATATTTACTACTATATGAAAAAAGAGAAAAGCTACTGCCCCGGTGGCCAATAAAGTTCCCAATAAATCCTTTGCCTCAAGAGCTATTTTTACTCCTCTCCATAAGATAATGGCATAGAGTCCTAATAATAAGATGGCTCCGACAAAACCTAACTCTTCTCCTACTACAGAAAATATAAAATCAGTGTGTTGGGCAGGTAGAAATTTTAATTGGCTTTGTAGGCCACTAAAAAGTCCATTTCCCATAAAACCACCTGAACCAATGGCAATCTTAGATTGGATAACATTATAGCCACCCCCTAAAGGGTCCAGATTAGGATTTAAAAATAGAATTAATCTCTTCTTTTGATATTCTTGTAAAAAGAACCATAAAAGAGGAACAGAAGATAAGGCAACAAAAAATGTTAAAATTAAATATTTTATCTTAACCCCTACTACAAATAACATTATTATAAGAATGGCCAAATATACTAAGGAAGTTCCCAAATCTGGTTGTTTAAACACTAATAGAATTAATAATCCAGCATAGGTAAAAGGCATTAAAAAATAAAAATAATTGTCCAGTTTTGATTTGTTTTTAGATAAAAAATCCGCTAAAAAGATTATTAAAGCAATTTTAGCAAACTCAGATGGTTGAAAATCAAAAGGCCCTATGACCAGCCAACGCCTTGCCCCATAAGTTGACCTTCCAAAAATTATAACCATTACCAGAAAAACAATTGCCATAAAATAGATTACCTGAGAAAATCTTACTAACTTATGATAGTCAATAAAAATTATTATGGTTAAAAATAAAAATCCTAATATCATCCATAAGAATTGCCGTTTTACATAAAAATATGGCTCCCCTCCTATAGATTCAATACGAGTTGAACTATACAGCATTAGGATGCCATAAAAACAGAGAATTACCACTGCAAAAAGCAGGGTATAATCTAAATTTTCAGTTAGTTTACCCAATTTTTCCTTCAATATCTACCCTCCTACAAATGATGTAAAATTTGGTGCCTGGCACTTTTTTTTACATTATGACAAATTTGGTGCCTGGCACCAAATTTGTCATTTTTGGATATTAAAATATTTTTCTAACATAGCACGGGCTATAGGGGCAGCTGCTTCTCCCCCTTCTCCTCCATTTTCTAAAAAAACGGTAATGCAAACTTCCGGATTCTCATAAGGGGCAAATCCCATAAACCAGGCATGAGTCTCTCCATGGGGATTCTGCGCTGTTCCAGTTTTACCGGCTATCGATAATTCCTTAACATTTGCTCGCCAACCTGTCCCTTTTAATATAGTAGCTCTTAATCCTTCTTTAACAGTCTGAAAAGTACTTGAAGAAATATCTACTTTCCTATAAACTTCTGGTTTAATTTCTTTAATTACACTACCATCAGGAGAAATTATCTTTTTTACTAGATGTAACCGATAAATCTCCCCCTCTGTGGTCACTGCAGAGATGACACTGTGAATCTGTAAAGGAGTTAATAAAAGATACCCCTGACCTATGGAAAGATTTATATTATCACCAGGGAACCATATCTGTTTAAACTCCCTCTGCTTCCATTCAGAGGAAGGTATTGTCCCCAAGGCTTCTGCTGGTAAATCAATGCCCACTTTCTCTTCCAATCCAAATTTATGCATACATTTACTCAATCCTTCAATCCCCAGTTCCTTTCCCATTGTATAAAAATAAATATTGCAGGAATAAGCAATGGCATCGACAATGCTTAAACTGCCATGCCCAAATTCCTTCCAGCAAGTAAAAACCTGACCAGCTGACTCAAAAGTACCAGAACAATAGACTTCCCTCTTCCTATTGGTAACTCCCTCTTCTAAGGCAGCTATGGCAGTAACTACTTTAAATATTGAACCGGGGGCATAGACACCTTGGATACTCCGGTTAGTTAAAGGATAATCTGAGTTGGAAGAAAGTTTCTCCCAATCAGAATAAGAAATTCCACTGGAGAATGAATTGGGATTAAAAGAAGGTCTATTGACTAAAGCTAATATCTCGCCAGTATAAGGATTACTCACTATAATAGACCCTTTTTTTCCGTAAAGTAAATTTTCTCCATAGACTTGCAAATCTTTATCAATCGTCAAAATTAAATCTTTACCTGGTACAGGTTTCCGATATAATAACAGAGTTATTTCTCTGCCTAAAGCGTCGACCTCGACCTCTTTTCCCCCTTTTTCTCCTCTTAAAATGTCATCATAATACTTCTCCAGCCCGGTTTTACCGATGATGTCTCCTCCCTGAAATTTGGGATTACCTAATCTTTGCAACTCTTCTCTGTCTATTTCTCCTACATATCCCAAGCTATGAGCTGCAAATTCGTGATAAAGATAATTCCTCCTGGGCTGAACCTCTAAAACCACTCCCTTTAGTTCACCTTTTCTCTCTTCGATCTCAATTATCTTATCTTGCTTACAATCATCTAAAATCTTTACTGGTTTAAAGGGATTATCTGTATATTTTTTTACTTTTTGCTCAATAACTTCCTTTGAAAGACCAATTATTTCACTTAATCTTTTACTTAATTCTTCTAAATCACCGACTTCCGCCGGAATTATCGAAACCATCACCGCGGGTCGATTGGTCACTAACATCTCTCCGTACCGGTCATAAATATTCCCCCGGGGGGCATCTTCGACTAATGAACGAATGCAATTTTCTACTGCCCTTTCTTTAAGTTCTTCTCCTTTAATCATCTGTAAATACCACAGACTAATGATTAAAACAGAAAAACATATGATAATAAATATTAATAACCAATTTATGCGTTGTTTCACATCTTCGGGAACAGTAGAAGATTCCTGCATATTTTCTCCCTTCTGGAGAATTTCCATCATTATCTTTGTTTCTGTTATGTAAAATTTTGTGCCAGGCACTTTTTTTTACATTTTTTACTTTAAGATTCTTTTTACGGCTAAAAAAATAAAAGGTGATAATAGGCTATTATATAAAGCCTCGGGGAGAGCTACCTGTTTCAAACTCCAGGCAAAGCTATATTCAATCTCGAAGGCACGGAGTATCAAAAATATTAATATGCTCTGAACAATCGAAATTATTAAAGTTATTACCGGGATAACAAATAAGAGGTGTTCATCAAATATCTTTACTTTTACAATTCCGCAGATAAAGCCGATGATGGTCTTGGTCAAAGCATTTATACCTAATAAACCTGTGGAAAAAATATCCTGTAAAAGACCTGATGCAAATCCAGAAATAGTCCCCTCTTCTACCCCCTGTAATAGAGAAAACACTATCACCACTAATAATATTAAATCAGGCTTCAATCCCTGGATGGTAAATAAATTAATAAGTGTAAGCTGGATTAATAAAGCAGCTATAACTATTCCAATTTTCAGGTAAATTTTCATCAGTCATCTCCTAAAATTAATTAACTAAAACGGTGCTTTATAAAGGGTGATAGTTGTCTTAGATATATTGAATTGAGGTAACAATTTAAACATTTAAGATTAAGAGGATAGAAAGATTATTTCTGTTACAACTATTATTATTAAAGCCAATACTTTTCAAGATATTCAAGGGAAATTCTTTCCCCTTGAAAACCCCTTAATTCGCCCTTACCTCAATATTTATTATACCCTTGAATATCTTGTCTTTAATATTCTTCATAATAATAAATCATATTCCTTTTTAAAGGTATAGGAATTATTGAAACTCCTATACCTTTAAATAATTAATATCTTTTACTTTTTGCAATTATTTTTTGTCCAATTACTATCTGTTTACTATCAATCTATTTCTTTTAAAGTAAAGATTATCTTTCCAGCAATTACCAACCACATAAAGTAAAAAAGAGCTAAGACTCGCAGAACCCTCTTTGGTTGTTTAATTAATCTATAAACCCATTCCATTCCATGTCTTTGCATCCATAGTGGTGCACGCGGTATCTTCCCAGAAAGAACATCAAAACTACCACCTACCCCCATACATACAGGGACATTTAATCTGTTTAAGTTTTTAGCAATCCATTTTTCTTGTTTAGGCATACCCATCCCTACCAATAATACATCTGGTTTTTTCTCCTTAATCTCTCTAATAATTTCTGCTTCTTCTTTATTTTTATTATTAGGGTTATCTGTTCTAAATTTTGGAACAAAATAACCATGATGATTTCCTACTACCTTTAATCCTGGATAACGCTTAGCTAAGTTTAGTGAAGCCTCTTTGGCCACGCCAGGAAAAGAACCTAATAAGTACAGAGAATATCCTTTCTTGGTTGCCAATTGACATACGCTGTTTATTATATCGATCCCGGTTACCCGTTCAGCCAAAGGACGATTCAAGGTGGCAGTAGCCCATACAATACCTGCCCCATCAGGGGTAACCAAATCAGCAGATTTTAATATAGCATGATATTCCAGATCTACCCTTGTTCGCAATATAGCCAGTGTATCTGGTGTAACCACCAGGTGAGGTCTTTTAGAAACTATAAACTCTTCGATCTTTTGAATAGTCTTTTGATTATCTAACTGGTCAATATCCACCTGAAAAAGCCTTACTCGATTATAGGAAGCGCCCTCCCCGATGATTATTTCTCCTGATTGAACCTGTTTCTTTAACCATTCAAAGACTAATCCGCCAAATATTACTAATATCACCAAAAGATAGAGACTTTGATTGACTGAAATAATCAGAGCAGAAAGACTTAAATATAGGGATGACCCGATAATAGTTAAATTGGCTCCCCTGGGAGAAAAACCATATGATTGTAATTTTTGTCGCAATCTACTCTCTGAAAATGAGGGATAATCTCCCTGGCCTTGACCCTCTGTCTGGGCATAAGCCGCCACAATAGAATAAGAAGAATCAATAAGTGGAACCCCCAATATTAAAAGGGGTATTAATAGGGTTAAAGCAGCTGCACTTTTTAATACTCCAACAATAGCTATAATAGCTAATATAAATCCAAAAGACATATAATAGGAAGAGAATTTTCTCCGGGGCAGGTATCTGATAAAAATAAAAGATACTGCCGCCAAGATTAAAGACAAAACTTCAGCCAAAATTAGTCCCTGTCTTTGGATGAAAGAAACAGCCAAAAAAGTTAAGGAAGCAATGAAGACAATATATAGAGTGATATCTCCTAATTCATCCACCTGGCCAATAGAATTAGTGATACTCACCAGCCAGATTGTAGTCAAAGGTATGGTCAAATAGTTAAGATAAAGATATCCATCCGGTAAGGAAGGATCCCTTAAAAATTCTATTTTAACCCCAAAATATATTACAATTAGAGAAATCAAGATCTGGAATATAAGTTTATTTCTTGTAGAAAGTTTTTGCTTTTTATCAGCTCTTCCCAGGATAATCATTAGTGCACTTGCTATAACAATACCAATAATCTTATATATTATTCCGATTTCAGACATATATTTACTTCCTAAAATTATATTTTATTATACTTTTTTCTGATTTCTGACATTTTACCATAAATTAAATAAATAAAAACCCTTTTTACCTTATAATGTTTTTATCTTAATTTTATCACTTCGACAAAAACATAAAAAATCCTTTTTTTGTCTTGATATTTTTTTAAATTAATTAATTAAGGGCGTAGCTATCAAACCAATCGACTGTCTTTCTTAACCCTTCAGATAAATCAACTTCCGGTTGCCATCCCCAAACCCTTTTAATCAGTCGACAATCCAGGACATTCTTTCTTAAATCCCCTGGCCGAGGAGGCCCATAATTTGCCGTATATGGGAATTTTATCGTCTCCCTCAAAAGATGAAAAAGTTCATTTACCGAGGTCTCGACGCCAGTCCCTAAATTAAAACTATTACTACTAATATTAAACGTAATCTCTTCTATAATTTTCTCTTTTTTCTCTTTCTGAACAACTTTAATTAATTTTAACATATTTTTGATAGCGAGTAAATTAGCCTGGGCTACATCTCCTACAAAAACATAATCTCTTATATATTCTCCGTCACCATTTATAGTAGGAATTTCCCCTTTTAACATCTTCTCTATAAATATGGCAACAACTCCCGCCTCACCATAGGGATCCTGACGAGGTCCATAAACATTTCCATATCTCAAAGATACATAAGCAAGCTGATAATTTTTCTGATAAAAATTAAGATAATGTTCTACCGTCACTTTACTGATTCCATAAGGAGATAGGGGTCGGAAGGGATGGGCTTCACTTACTGGGAAATGCTCTGGTTCTCCATAAATAGTCCCCCCGCTGGAGGCAAAAACTATTCCTTTAACCTGATAATCTATGCAGCACTGCAATAAATTTAAGGAACCCAAAATATTGGTCTGGGCATCAAACAAGGGATCTCTTACTGAAAGAGATACGCTGATCTGAGCTGCCTGGTGATTCACATAATCAGGTCTTTCTTGCTGAAATACTTTTTCTAATTCTTTTTTATCAGTAATACTTAATTTATAAAATTGGGCATCTTTATTTAAATTTTCTTCTTTTCCCGAAGAGAGGTCATCAACCACCACTACTCTATAATTATTCTCGATAAGCAAATCCACAATATGTGATCCGATAAAGCCCGCCCCACCGGTAACCAAAACCTTTTTTTTCATAATGACAAATTTAGTGCCAGGCACCAAATTTGTCATAAATGTAAATTTGGTGCCGGGATCTTCCTTTTTACTTTATATTTTGTGCTAAAATAAGGGCAATTATACTGCAGGCGACACTCACTCCCCACAAGAGAAACACAACATTCTTATGAGAAATTCCCCGCGCTAAAAGTCGATGATGGAGATGCCCCTTATCAGCCTGAAAAATTGGCTGATGACCTCTATATCTCCTCAATATAGCAAATAGAGTATCAAAAATAGGTAATGCCAGAATAATAATGGGGATAAAAATAAAAAATGCATTTTCGCTTTTTAAAAGCCATAAAGCCCCTAGGGAAGCAAGCATAAATCCAGCAAAGGTACTGCCCGAATCTCCTAAAAAGATCTTGGCTGGATAAAAGTTAAATCTTAAAAAAGCTAACATACTTCCTGCTAGAGCAATAGATATAAGGTTAAGGGTTTCAAAATTTTGTTTCCACCCTAAAATAAAAAAAGTTATTAAGGTTATGAGAGAAACTCCGCAGGCTAATCCATCTAAACCATCTATCAGATTTATGGAGTTGGTGACTCCTACTATCCAGAAGATTAAGACAGGATAAAGAAGATAACCTAATAAATCAAAACTTTTCAATTGATTAACTATAAAACTATTTATTAAATCACTATTATATACAAGCACTATTAATGCCGGTATCATCTGAATTATAAATTTATGTTTGGGAAAAAGGTCGGTAATATCATCTACAATACCTAACAGCAAAATAATTACCCCACCCACCAGAAGGGTTTTAACCTGTTCTTCTATCTGCACCATAAATAGCAAACTCAATAAAAAGCCGAAAAAAATAACTATCCCTCCTAAATTGGGGATAGCTTCTTTGTGTACCTTACGGTGATTAGGTAAATCCACCATATTCTGTTTTTTCCCTACCCGAGCCAGATAGGGGGTTAAGATATAGGAAACTACAAAGGCAATGATGCCTACTTCTATATACTTCAAATAAATATACTCCTATTTTTTAAAAATTAACCAATTTATCGATGGATTGGTTTATCAATTCGCTAATTTATTTGGCCAATTCTTTCTTTAAATTTTCTATACCGGCTACCGGTGAAGGGTCAATCTGATTTAAAATGGCTAGATAATAACTTACCATATCTCCCAAATAGATAAGGGAAAACATTCGGGATAATTTTCCCTTACCCCTTGAAGAGCAAAGGATAAATTCCGCTACCTTCTGGTCGATAATCTTTTTGGTAATTTCATACCTTTGACTTATTCGTGTATTCCCCTCCTGGTCTTCTAAATACACAATCTTAGCCAACTTGTTCAACTGGTTTTCAATCTCATAACCCACAATTTCATTATGGTCTAATTCAGAGAATACATTCCAAAAACAAGGCCACTTACTATTTTCATTTATCTGGGTCTTCCAACGCATAGAGACAGCCTCTAACAATCCCTCAGAGCCATAAATCAAAGGTAGATACTGATACAAACTCAGGGCAATTTTTTTAGCAAAATTATCTTTGGTAAAGCATTTACTACCATATTCGCCACCAAGTTCCTGTAAAATATTAATCATTTCTTTAATTTCTTCATTTCTTTTGTTAATCAAGTTTAGTCTTTCTAATACTTTTAGTATGGGAAAAAATAAATAAGGAATAGCTGCTCGAGGCTGAATCCCTGATGGCACTTTAATAAAGGGAAAGTTATTTTCTTCTGATAGGGTTTCAATTTCGCCACCTGAAGTTAAA
>Ga0172364_10000642_pt1 | contig 25344 bp, 25 predicted proteins | sample LakKivSesite10cm_FD_114545 | JGI IMG/M metagenome (GOLD analysis project Ga0172364, IMG submission 114545) | Sediment microbial communities from Lake Kivu, Rwanda - Sediment site 10cm | ecosystem: Environmental > Aquatic > Freshwater > Lake > Sediment | place: Rwanda: Western Province, Lake... | reverse complement strand
GGAAATATATTTGGCTCAAGAAGATTAAGAACAATCCCAAATGCTATTAAAACAGACAAATAAGTTAATTTTTTTAAATTAGTAGGTTGTTGAATCATAATCTGAAGAGCCTCCTGTTATAGAAACAGTTATTCTGTTAGGAAGGCATGTTATAACTTCCCCGGTTACAGAAATCCAACCCATTTTCTCACAAAGTTTATCTTTGCATGTTGAATCAACCACCCTCGCTTTCCCATCTCTTATTTCAATGGAAACTTTTCCTTCTTTGCTTGAAACTTCCAAAAGACTATCAAATGCATTCTTCAAATCCATCTTCTTATAAAGCTCTCCGTCAACCTTGATTTCCAGGAATTTCACTGGACTATTTCTGTTATATAGTCTTATTCCCAAAAATATCAGGCAGACCACAAGAAGTGTTCCAGAAAGGATCAAATCACCTTTTTTCAAAATTTTCACTGCTCCACTTTGTGGCAAAGAATTTAAGTTCATTATCAAATCCCAGTATCTCAACTCCCATATTTTCAGAAAGTTTAGTTGAACTCTCTTTCCCGAGAACAAAAAAAGCTGTAGACAAAATATCTGTCAAATAGCCTTCGTCGCCTACGACAGTTATAGAAACAATCTTCTTTGCAGGCAAGCCAGTCGATGGATCGAAAATATGGCAATATCGAGTCTCGTCTTGAATGAAGAAACGCTCATAGTCTCCAGAAGTACTTATGAATTTGTCTCCCGTAACTTTTAGTATGCCACTAATACCTTCACCTCTTGGATTTTTCACTCCAATTTTCCATACCCCTCCATCAGGAGTTCCGTAAGTCAGGACCGAGCCACCAAAATTTATAAGGGCACTTTTGGCTTTTGACATCTTTAGAATTTCATAAATTTTGTCAAGGGCATATCCCTTTGCAATCCCCCCAAGGTCAACTGCTTCACCTTTCTTCTTAAGGAAAACTGTGCTACCGGCTATTTCAAGATCGTTTATGTCTGTGAGTTCAAGAGCTTCATTAATCTCTTCTTCCGTTGGTACTCTAAATTCTCCTCCTTTAAAACCCCAAATTCTTGCAATCGGAGATATCATTACATTGAAAGCCCCGTTGGTTTTATAATAGTTGGATTTCGCAATCTGGAAAATTTCAGAAGTCTCTTGAGAGACTATAACAGGATCAACTCCTGCATGAGAATTAATTTTATAAACCTCGGAGGACTGAGAATAATCATCGAAAATTGTACTTAACCTGTTAACCTCTTGAATGATTGATTGTGTTACGGACTTGCTATTTTCTCCCCAGACTTCTATATCTATTATCGTGTTCATGCTGTAAAATTGCTGCTCATCATGCTCAGTACTGAAGTAAACCGATTTTATTACTACAACAACAATTGCTATAATAGCTAGTAGAATAAGAAAAATCACAAGCTTATTCTTACTCAACTATGTGAAGGTCCTCTCCGCAGAAATCACACTTGCCTTCGTGTGTAGAATTCTCAATTATCCTAAAACCGCTTCTTTTAACAACTCTTCTTTTGCACTTGGGACAATAAGTATCTTCATAAGGATGCCCAAGAATATTACCAACGTAAACAAAGTTCAAACCCTCAGAAATGCCAATCTCTCTTACCTTTTCAAGCTCTTCAGCAGGAGTAGGTGAAATATTTGAAAATTCAAGATAAGGATAAAACCTCGTCACGTGCCATGGAGTAGACTTTCCCAAACTGTCCCTGATCCAGCGCGCAAGTTCCCTGAGCTCGCCTTCATTATCATTTACTGAAGGAATAACATTTGTAACCACTTCTACATGCATATTCCACTTCTGCTTAGCATAAATCGTAGTTTCCAGAATTTTAGTGAAATCAAAAATTGGAGTTATTTTTCTATAGCTTTCTTCTGAGAAGGCCTTAATGTCAACCCTGAAAGCATCAAGATATGGTCCTATTACGTCAAGCGCTTGTGTCGTAATGGAACCATTAGTGACATAAACAGTATAAAGGTTGTTCTTCTTGGCAAGCTTCGCTGTTTCAAGAGTATATTCAAACCATATTGTTGGTTCGTTATATGTCCAGGAAATACCTTTAGCATTGCTTTCTAGTGCAAGGCTTATAGCTTTTTCCGGAGGAATGATCTCGCTATATTTTTTCATATGTTCCTCAGGGGGAAGAAAACGAGATATTTCATAATTCTGACAACCTCTGCATTTGAAATTACAACCCCAGGTACCAAAGGAAAGAACCTGAGTTCCAGGATGAAAATGGAACAAAGGTTTTTTCTCTATTGGATCAAGAGCCCACGAGGAAACATATGAATCAAGAAGAGTGTACAAAACACCCTTCTTGTTTATTCTTACCTTGCAGATACCAGACTTACCTTCAGAAATGACGCAACGAAAATTGCACAGACTACATCTTATATTGCCATCTGGAAGTTTTTCCCAAAGAAGTGCTTCCTGCACTATTTTAGTTCTCCTTTTAAATATTTATCAATTGATATTGCAGCTATCCTTCCTGCGCCCATAGCAGTGATTACAGTAGCAGCTCCTGTCACGATATCGCCTCCCGCAAAAACACCGGGAACGGAGGTTTGTCCATTCTCATCTGCGAAAATTTCTCCATGCCTTCCGGTTTTCAATCCATATGTTGTTCTTGCAATTATTGGGTTCGGATTTGTCCCAATTGCAACAATAGCCTGGTCAATGTCAACCATATATTCAGAGTTCTCAATTGGAATCGGCCTTCTTCTTCCCGAGGCATCCTCATCCCCAAGCTTCATTTTGATAAGCTCAACTTTTCTTACAAATCCTGTCTCATCACCGATGTATCTTAAAGGGTTGTTCAAAAGGTAGAATTCAATTCCTTCTTCTTCAGCGTGGACAATTTCCTCTTCTCGTGCAGGCATTTCAGAGCGGGATCTTCTATAGATAAGATATACGTGCTCAGCTCCGAGTCTCAGGGCAGTCCTTGCAGCATCCATTGCAACATTTCCCCCCCCAATTACTCCAACTCTCTTACCAATCTTAATTGGAGTATCAAATTCAGGAAACTTGTAAGCCTTCATTAGATTAACTCTTGTTAAGAATTCATTAGCAGAATAGATTCCTCCAAGATTTTCTCCCGGGATATTCATAAACTGCGGATGCCCCGCACCTGACCCAATAAATATTGCATTGAAACCATCTTTAAAAAGCTCTGGTATAGTGTAAGTCCTTCCTACAAGAAAGTCGAAAACAATTTTCACACCTATTTTGCTTAGCAGTGATATTTCTTCATTAACAATTGCTTTTGGTAACCTGAACTCAGGGATTCCATAGGTAAGAACTCCTCCTGCGACATGAAAAGCTTCAAAAATAGTAACATCGTAACCCATTTTGGCAAGATCGAAAGAGCAAGTTAGACCCGCAGGACCTGATCCAACAATTGCCACTTTCTTATTCTTTGGGTCATCTTTTTTTGGAATGCTTACCTTCCCTTTCTTTCTATTTTCAAGCTCCCAATCTGCAACAAATCTTTCAAGCCTCCCTATACCTACGGGGTCTCCTGCTTTTGCCATAATACAAACTACCTGGCACTGTTCTTCCTGAGGGCAGACTCTTCCAGTGACAGCAGGAAGAAGGTCTGCTTCATGAACTATATCTATCGCTTTCTGGTAATTCTCCTCTTTTATTGCCTTTATAAATGCGGGAATATCTATCCTTACAGGACATCCATCTACGCAAGGATGTGTAGGACACTGCAAGCATCTTGAAGCCTCAATAAAAGCTTCTTCTTTAGTGTAACCTAACGGGACTTCAAAAAAGTTTTTCTTTCTCTCTTCGGCAGGCTGCTGCCTCATTGAGGTCTGAACTTTATTAATTGCCATGTTCAGCACTCTCCTTCCACTTTTCCAAAGAAATCTTTTCTTCTTCTCTATAGATATTCAGCCTTTTAATGAGTTCTTCGAAGTCAACAAGATGCGCATCAAAATCTGGTCCATCTGCACATGTGAATTTAGTCTCGCCACCTACTGTTATCCTGCAAACACCGCACATTCCCATTCCGCAAACCATAAGAGAATTCAAACTTGCAATAGTCTTTATTTTACGATCTCTTGTGAGAGCAGCGACTGCCTTCATCATCACCGCAGGACCTATTGTGAAAACATGTCTAATATCACGATTTTCTTCTAATACTCTTTTCAACACATCCGTAACAAACCCTTTTTCTCCATAAGTGCCATCATTTGTTGCAATAAGCAGCTTATCTGAAACGCTTTTCATCTTTTGTTCCCAAAATATGTAATTTTTAGACCTGTATCCAATAATGCTTATAACTTCGTTTCCTTTGCTTTTTAATTTCCTTGCGATCGGGAAAATTGGCGCAACTCCAATACCTCCACCCACGCATACAACCTTTCCGAAGTTTTCAATCTCAGTCGGGTTGCCCAAAGGTCCGCAGACATCGCTTAAAAACTCCCCTTTTTCTTTCATTCCTAACAAATAAGTTGTTTTGCCAACCTTTTGGAACACTAAAACAATTTCTCCGTGTTCTCTGTCGAAATCTGCTATTGTTAGTGGTATCCTTTCACCTTTTTCGTGTACTCTAACAATAGCAAACTGCCCTGGCTGGACAGTTCTTGAAACATAAGGTGCTTTAATCTGCAGAAGCACCATCTCGGGTCCCAATACTTCCTTTTTCAGAATTTCGAACATTTTGCCTCCTTTTCAAAAAGTGTTTTAAGCTTAAATAAAACCAAAAAGTTATCCAGAAGTTTCTCTTCAAGAGAAGCTAAATCTATGTGAACGAGATCGGAATAAAATTCATATAAGTATTTGACATAAATTGGCTCATTTCTTTTCCCCCTAAGAGGCTCAGGAGTGAGAAAAGGCGAATCTGTTTCAAAAAGAAGCCTATCAATGGGAACGTACTTTAAGGCATCTCTCAAACCTTCTCTTCTGCTGAATGTAACCATTCCTGAAAAAGAAACAAGAAATCCCAAGTCTAAAACTTTTTTAAGCTCTATAACAGTGTAGTCGAAAGAATGAAAGATTCCTTTGAAGTGCTTATGGTTCTTAACAATTGAGAGGACGTCTTCAAAAGAATTTCTTGAATGGATTATTATTGGTTTTCCAAGCTTTTTTGCAAGCGAAATTTGCTTTTCGAAGCCAGATCTTTGAAGAGAAAAGTCAGTAATCTCTCTATAATAATCAAGTCCTATTTCCCCGAGCGCAATTATTTTCTCTTCTTTTAAAAGCTCTTCGAGCGATAATAATACTCCTTCATTTAATTTATTAATGTCGTAAGGATGAAAACCAGCAGAGGCAAAGAAATTTTTCTCTTCCTTTGCTAAACCCAAAGCTTCTAAGGAGCTTTCATAGTCATATCCCACGATATTTACTGTCAATGATCTACTTCTCTCAACTATTTCAGGCAATTCTTTTTCATAATAACTAGAAGTCAGATGCGCATGGCTATCTATAATCATTTAACTTATCTTAGACCCTGCCTCTACATCGCTGTCAACCGTCAGCAAAACCAGCTTTTCATCATTTGAGGCTGCAAGAAGCATTCCATGTGATTCGATTCCCATAAGCTTTCTGGGCTCTAAATTGATAACTACGATTATCTTTTTGTGCAAAAGCTCTTCGGGAGAGTAGCACTTTCCAATTCCTGCAACAATCGTGCGAGTGCTTTTGCCTAAGGATACTGATAATTTAATAAGCTTATCTGAACTCTCCACTCTTTCAGCCTCTAAAACTTCCGCTACTCTTAGTTCGATTTTAACAAAATCGTCATATTTTATAACATTTTCTGCTTCTTCAATTTCATTTTGTGTTTCTAGCTCAAGTTTATCTTTATCAATTCTTGGGAATATTGGTGCAATTTTATTGACCTTAGTTCCTGCCTTAAGGAATCCCCAGTCAAAATCACCATATTCGTTTCCATCAGTAACAATATTTTCAAGGACAATCTTAGAAGCATAAGGCATAAAAGGTTGAAGCATGATCGTCACAATTCTTATGCCTTCAAGAAGTTCGTAAAGAATTGAATCAAGTTCATCTCTTTTTCTGGTAAGAGTCCATGGAGCTTTGACCTGAACGTAATTATTAAGGTAAGAGATGATCTCCCAGACAGAGTCAAGGGCAAAAGAAAAATGATACTGGTCCATCTCTTCAAAGTATTTATCAACTCTTTCTTTTAGGTAAGAAATAAGTTCGCTGTTTCTAACCTTTTCTTTCCCAACAATTCCTGAGCTATATTTATATAGCATTGAAACTGTCCTGTTAATAAGGTTTCCGTAGTCATTTGCAAGGTCAAAGTTGAATCGCGCAAAAAAAGTCTCCATCCTAAAATCTCCATCTAAACCAAAATTCACTTCCCTTGAAAGATAATACCTCAAGACATCTACTGAAGTATCAAAGTTTATCTGAGCAAATTTCGAAAATTTCTCCGCAAATACTACAGGATCCACTACATTTCCAAGAGATTTTGACATTTTTGCACCTTCCAGGTTCCAGAAGCCGTGAGCAAAAATCTGCCTTGGAAGAGGTAATCCGTAACTCAAAAGCATTGCTGGCCACACTATTCCATGAAACCTTGTTATGTCCTTGCCAACGAGGTGTAAATCCGCAGGCCAATATTTAGAAAATTTCTCTTTGTCTTCAAGCATTCCTGCTGCTGTAATATAATTAATCAATGCATCAAACCAAACGTATACAATGTGCTCATCATCAAAAGGAACTGGAATGCCAAATTTGAAAGACTTTCTTGTCACGGAAACATCTTGAAGTCCCGATTTAATAATATTCAAAATTTCGTTATACCTAGATTCAGGCTGCAGAAAATCTTTATTCTCCTCATAATGCTTTAGAAGAAGGTCCCGATATTTGCTAAGTCTAAAAAAGTAATTATCTTCACTTATTCTTTGAACTTCTCCTCCACAGTGTGGACATTTTTCTTCAATGAGATCAGAATCCTTAAGGAAGGTTTCATCTCTCACGCAGTACCAACCCTCGTATATTCCAAGGTAAATATCCCCTTTTTTATAAAGAGAATCAAAAAAATCTTGAACGACCTTTATATGGTCCTGATCGCTTGTGCGGATAAAACGACTGTAAGATATATTGAACTTCTCAAAAATGTCCTTCCATATGCCGCTTGCCCTGTCAGCAAATGTCTGAGGTTCAATGCCATCTTCCTTCGCTCTTTTCTCGACCTTTTGAGAATGTTCATCGGCCCCTGTTGAAAACAACACATCAAAACCTTTTAATCTTTTGTATCTCGCTATAATATCTGCAGCAATTGCCTCTGAAACTGAGCCTATATGTGGCAATGAGTTTACATAGTAAATTGCTGTAGTGATGTAGAACTTTTCCATATTTACTCCTTTTAACTTTCTTTCTTTAAAGCCTCGATCGTGTTCGCTATTGAGAGCCTTATTGTTCCAAGGCTACTTGTATTACTTGTAAATACAACCAAAATTTTACCCTCTGCAATAGAGGAAATAATTATTCGTCCTGCTGAACTATTTATTATAGCATCAATGAATTTTCCAACCTTAGTTTGTTCAGACAGCTCTGAAAAATAGCCTTTTAAAGAAGCAAATAATCCTGCAAGTGGCAAAGGTGAATTATCTAAGCTTGAGCTCACAAAGAGAAGGCTTCCTTCCTCGTCGGTAAGATAAACTCCCAAAACGCCTGCGGTTTCCTTAAGCTTGGTTAGTATTTTCTCCATTTATCTCATCATCTCCTCAATCTTTGGAAGTATTTTCCTTATTTCAAGTCTTGCTTTACCGAGATTGGCAGGCATATACATTCCAATCACCAAAAAATAATCCTCAAGAACAGGACTCAATATTATACCAAATTTGTCCGTAAGAACGAACGCTTCGCTAACTTTCCCCATTTCAAGTGCATTTATTCCTTTTTTAATTACAGTAAAAACAGATGCCAATTCAGCACTTGCTTCAGCTTTTTCCAGGTTTTCTTTAGCATAAACAGAAATGGGAAGACCATCAGCACCGATCAAACCAACAAAAAAAGATTCGGGTACATTCTCTGCTAATAATTTTATAGGCACTTCAAATTCTTCCATAAATCCTCATCCTCCTTCCTTTAACATTATATCAAAACAAGCAATTTAAAAAATAAGAAAGTTTGTTATAATTTAGGGGGGTGGTGAATGGAAGGAAAGGAACTTGCAAATTTTATTGCACGCATTATTAAGGAAAAAAAAGGTGATGATATTGTTATTATGAACGTAAAAAAGTTGACAGTTCTTACAGAATACTTCGTAGTTTGCTCTTCCCTGGTTGAGGAACATAGCAGGTCAATAGCAGAAGAAATAGGAAAACAATTAAAAGATTCAGGGGAAAAAATCACAAATATTGATCGCGGTACAAGCGATTCATGGATCGCTCTTGACTGCGGGAATGTAATAGTGCACATAATGACTGAAGAAAAACGTAAATTTTATAATTTAGAGCGAATCTGGCAGGAAGTTGAACCCGAGTTATCAAGAAAAAAAAGGTCAAAAGAAAATCTTGACTAATTTAACAAAGAATAATATAATACTACCGAAGTAATATTTAAATTGGAGGAGGTAGTAGCATGTCTGAACTTTTTGGAATAACTGTAACAGCTACCGCAGAGAAGAGACCAGACTTAAATAAAACATACGATATTCTAATTGTTGGAGCAGGTCCTTCAGGACTCACGGCAGCAATATATTCAGGACGGTCAAAACTTGAGACTCTGATTATTGAAAAATTATCTCCAGGAGGAGAGATTGCAACAAGTGAATGGATAGATAACTACCCTGGGTTTCCGGGAGGCATTGCGGGAAGTGAGCTTGCAAATCTTTTTAAGAAGCAGGCTCTTCGTTTTGGCGCAAAGATTATTTCAGCAGAAGTGAAAAAAGTAGAAAGGAGTGATAAAATATTTACACTTCAAACCGACGCAGGACAGATTAGGGGAAAAACAGTTATAGTGTCTACAGGTGCCGAACCTGTTAAACTTCCGCTTCCAGAGGAAGAGAAATTCAAAGGTAAGGGAATAGCTTACTGCGCTACATGTGATGCCGCTTTTTTCAAGGATAAACCAGTTGCCGTTATAGGTGGAGGGGATACTGCAGTTCACGAAGCAATTTACCTTTCGAAATTTACGAGCAAATTATATCTGGTACATAGGAGAAACGAGCTCCGTGCAGTTAAGATGCTACAAGAAGAGATTTTAAACAATCCTAAAGTCATTCCAGAGCTTGGATTTATTCCATCGAGAGTATTGGGAGAAAAGAAAGTTGAAGGTCTTGAAATTGAAAATGCAATAACACATGAAAGGAAAACTCTCGATGTGAAAGGAATATTTGTAGCAATAGGTATAATTCCGAATAGTTCGCTTGTTAAGAACCTGGCTTCAATTGATGAAAAAGGACATATAATTGTTAACTCAAAGATGGAAACAAGTGTTCCGGGACTTTATGCGGCTGGAGATGTAAGGAATACTCCGTTAAGACAAGTAGTCACTGCCTGTGGCGATGGTGCAATAGCAGCTTTTCAGGCTGAACAGTATATAAAAAATTTATAGAGAGGTGAAAGAAATGGAAAAATTATTACAAGCAAAAGATGAAGAGTATGTTAAAGATTTGTTTCAGAAAAACTTAGTTAATGAGGTTAAACTTACCCTTATCGTTCAGAGCCAGGGAGGAGATAAGGTTAACAAATTCAATGAACCGTATCTTCCCTATGCAGAGGAAATTATTCAGGAAATTGCATCTTTGTCTGATAAGATTATGGTAAATATTTACAAAGATAGCCCTGAAAAAGAAAAAGAGTATGCCATTAAAAACGTTTCTGCGTTATTCATCGAAGGAAAAAACACAGATAAAAATATCGTCTATTATGGAATGCCTTCAGGACATGAGTTTAGTTCACTGCTTGAGGACATTATTGACGTCTCAAGGGGCTTAACAAGCCTTCCTGAGGTAGTTAAAGATAAAATCAGAAAAATCTCATCTGCGGTTGAAATACTTGTGTTTGTTACTCCAACATGTCCATACTGCCCAAAAGCAGTGAGAACTGCTCACCAATTTGCATTAGAAAATAAAAATATCAAAGGAGTAATGATAGAAGCCAACGAATATCCTGAATGGTCAGAGAAGTATTCTGTTTATGCAGTCCCCAAAATCATAATAAACGAGAAGGTTCAGTTCGAAGGAGCCCTTCCGGAAGAGGAATTTTTGAATAGCGTCTACGAAGCTATAGGAATTAATTTAGCATAAAATCAATACTCTAAGCGTTTTCTTACTTAAAGCCCTTTGACTTAAAAAGGGCTTTTTTTATTTTTCAATTTTTATCTTAAAATAAATTATAAATCAACGAGGAGGTGATATGAGTTTTAAGGAAGGTTTAATAATTCCTTCAATATGTGATTTTGATACTTCTGTAGAAGAACTTAAGGCATTGACCCCAAATCTTAATCACAAATCAGAATGCTATATGCCATTAAGGAGGATAAAAAATGGATAATTTTGAGGAAATGATTGAATGCACTTATAAGATACCAGAAGAAATAGAAGAAACAGAAAACCTATTGAAAATGATAAAATTCCCCAGGCTAAAGTTCAATAATTATTTCTTTACCGGAACAGGAGGCGGATCCAGAGCAAGCATTGACCTGCTGAATTCTTACTTGATAGATAAAACAAGGAGGCCTTATTATGCTCATCAGGATTATTTTTTACCTGGATTTATTGGGAAAAACACACTTTCGCTTGTTGTAAGCTACTCTGGAAACACTGAAGAAAGTTTATATGCAATTAAAGAACTATTGGAGAGAGAATCAAAAATAATCACGGTTTCATCAGGGGGAGAGCTTGAGAAAATTGCAAAGGAAAAAGGAATCTTCCACGTTTTACTTCCGGAAGGTTTTGAAGCCAGGTCTGCTTTGCCTTTCATATTTTTCACACTTTTAAAAGTCGAGGAATTTTATGAAAATCTGGAACTAAGTGAAGATGTCCTCAGTACTGTTCAGCTGTTAAAAGATGAAAGAGATTCAATAATGATTTCAGGAAGACAAGTAGCAGAAAATATCAAAGGAGCATTTCCCATTTTTTATGGTTCCTATGGATTTTCTGATTGCCTTGCAGAAAGATTTCGAAGACAGATTGCAGAGAATGGTAAAACGCTTTCTCACAGCAATGTGATTCCAAATATGCATCATGATGAAATAGTTGGGTATATGAATAACAATCTTAAAAACTTTGTTATTCCAGTTTTTATTAGAGACTCTTCAGAAAATCAAAAGATCAAAAAAAGGTTCGATATCACAAAAGAAATCTTAGAAGAAAGAGGCTTTAAAACAATTGCAATTTACCCTAAAGAACACTCTTCAAAATTGGCAAGGATGTTTTATCTGTTAATGCTTATTGACTTTGCGTCAATTTTCCACGGATCAGCTATGGGTTTTGACCCAAAAGATGTATCTGTCATTAAAGAATTGAAAGAGAGGATTAAAGATGAATAAGTACTACTTAGGAGTTGACCTCGGTGGAACAAAAATCATTGGCTTGATAATTGATGAAAAATACAACATAATAGAAAAAATTACTGAAAACACTGGAGATACAGCAAAAGAAGATTCAGTAATGAACAAAATATTAGCAATAATCACTAAACTAACAGAAAAATACAACATCGAAGCAATTGGAATAGGTTCCGCAGGATTCGTTAATTATAATCAAGGAGTTGTGCTTTCTTCTCCAAACATAAAATTCCTGAATAAATATAAACTCTCAAAAAAAATAGAAGAAAAGTTTCACATAGAGACATTTATTGAGAATGACGTAAAGGCAGGGGCAATTGCAGAACTTTACTTGGGCGAGGGAAAAAGAATTTCAGATTCTGTTTTTATAACTCTGGGAACGGGTATTGGTGCTGCAATTATTGCAAACGGTAAATTAATAAGAGGAAAAGATAACCTTGCAGGAGAGATGGGCCATTTCAAAATGGTAGAAAAGGGAATTAAATGCGGATGCGGTAAGAGAGGTTGTCTTGAAACAATTTCATCTGGGCCTTCCATAAAAAACTATGTACTTAAGGAGATCTCAAAAAACAGGAAAACTCTTGCCCTAGACTTTGCAGAAGGAAATCCATATAAAATTGACGTGATCCATATTGCTAAAGCTGCAGAAGAAGGTGATGAAATATCCAGGAAAGCCCTAATACTTGCAATACAAACTTTTGCCAAAGCACTATCAAATGTGATCAACCTCCTAAATCCTGAAAAAATCATAATAGGAGGAGGCCTAAGAAAAGCATATGAAGTTGTAATGCCCGAATTCTACGACACACTGAAAAAATATGCTCTTGAAATAGCTCTTAAGAACCTGAAAATAGTACCTGCACAAACTGGAAATGAAGCAGTAGCTGTAGGTGCAGCCATTATTGGAATGCTTAAAGTAAGCGGCAAGGATTACTAAGAATCTTAAACTACCCTGAGGATGATGAAATACTAAGATAGTAAAAATCTGAGGAGGAGAAATGAGAGTTTTTGAGAGATTCGGGCTTGAAGAAGTGTACAGTTTCAAAAAAGGAGTGAGAGTCCTTTTTGTTCTTCTACTATTTTCAGGAATTGTACTTCTTGCAGATCAAAATGTTATGTCTCCCAACATTCAGGCAATCGAAGAAGAATTAAGGATCGGCGACAAAGAGATAGGAATCATAGGGTCAGCTTTCACCCTGATAGCCGCTGTCGTCACATTATTATGGGGTTACCTTACAGATAAATTTTCAAGAAAAACACTTCTAATTGCTGCAACACTTCTTGGTGAAATACCCTGCTTTTTAACAGGTTTTGCAAGAAGCTACAACGAAATGCTTTTCTTAAGAGTTTTGACAGGGGTAGGAATCGGGGGAACTGTTCCAATAGCCTTTTCCATTCTTGGAGATCTCTTTACCGAAAAAACACGTTCAAGGGCACATGCCTGGTATGATGCAATTACAACCGTTGGAGTGCTTTTTGGAATGGTTATAGCTGGTTTTGTAGGCCCTGTATACGGATGGAGAGTGCCTTTCATTATTGTATCTTTTCCGAATTTTCTCCTGATTCTGGGGATGGCAATCTTTGGAAAAGAGCCTTCAAGAGGAGCTGGAGAGCAGGAAATACGCGAAATAGTAATATCGGGTAAAGTTTACAATGCAAATTTAACACTGAAAGATTATGTAAGATTGGTTAAGATTCCCACAAATATCTGGTTATTCCTCCAGGGTCTTCCAGGAACTGTAGCATGGGGAATAATCCCCTACTACCTGATAACTTTTTATCTCAGGTATAAAAATTTCTCGGTGCAGCTTGGTACAGTACTATTAATTATTCTTGGTCTTGGCACAGTTCTTGGAAAACTTTTCGGAGGCATTATTGGCAATATACTATATCTTAAAAAAAGATCTCTACTTCCAATTGTACTAGGTATTTTACAACTTGTAGGCGTTATACCAATACTTCTGACCCTGAACTGGCCCTCCTCTGCCAATCCTGGATTGAAGGAGATAATTCCGCCTGCTATTTTTGGTTTTATAGGAGCATTCCTTATTTCAACAGCAGGACCAAACGTAAAAGCAATGCTTATGAATGTTAATCTGCCAGAACACAGAGGAGCAATTTCATCCATTTTTAACCTTACAGATTCAATAGGAATGGGGTTTGGGCCATTCGTAGGAGGGCTTATTTCTTCTTACAAAGGTCTCGACTTTGCAATGAAATCATCTTCTCTTTTCTGGCTACCATGCGGCATCCTGCTATTTGCAGTAGCAGTTTTTATTGAGAAGGATGCACTGAAAATCAGAAAAACAATGGAAGCAGTAAAAGAAAGACTTTCTAACAATGGAAACGTTTAAATTAAAGGTAGAGAAATTTGGGTTAAAAGCTCAAGGAAGGACGTACTCGTCGATATGTAAGATCTCGGAAGAGCAATTTGAGGTAGAAATCAAAGAAGAGTTCAGCATATATATAACAACAAAAAAACCTATCTATATTGAAAAGTGCTTTGTTGATATTAAGATAGACGTTCCTGAAGATTTTAAATTCTTCAGGAACGGTTTTCAGTCATGGTCCCCATCCTTTGAAATTAATTATAAACAGCATTTTGATAAATGCCTTCTTCCAGTTCTCAGAAACCATTACCTTGATCCTAAATCATTTCGCGAAGAAGAAAGTTCCTCTTTTACATATCTAAATTCTAAAGGCACATATTTGCTGTTCCTCCCAGAAAAATATTCAGAATACATAAGCTTTCAGCTGATTAATGAAAAAATCTTGAGGATAAATATCGAGGTGGGAAGAAATATTTTTCCCATCTTTGAAACAAGTAAAATCAAATTGGTTGAACAAAATTCTCCCTTATTAGCCAACAAACTTCTCAAAAAAGTCTACGGTTGGACATCATGGTATTACTACTACAGGAACATTACCCCTGAAAAGCTTCATAAAAATATAAAAGCTATAAAGAACATACCTATTAAGCTTGATTATTTTCAAATTGACGACGGATGGCAAAAATCAATCGGTGACTGGGAAGAAAACCTTGAGTTTAAAGGTCAACTCGAAGCTATCGCAAGCAGCATATTGGAATCAGGAGTTAATCCCGGAATCTGGCTTGCTCCATTTGTGGTTGAGAAAAAATCATTTCTCTTCGAGAAAAGAAAAAGCTGGCTGATCAAAAATACAAATGGCGAACCAAAGCCAGTAGGCTTTAACCCGCTTTGGAGCGGACATTTCTTTGCTTTGGACCCAACAGATCCTGAAGTACTTGACTACCTCACTGAAAGAATTATTCATCTTAAGAAAATTGGTTTTAAGCTGTTTAAGTTTGATTTTCTTTATTCTATGATGGTTCCGCAGCCCGAATTAAAAGTGCCACGATTCGACCAGTTCAGGAAAGGAATAAGCGCTCTAAGGGAAGCGATCGGGGAAGACTCGACTTTATTGGGATGCGGAGCTCCTTTAGTTTTAGAACCGTGGATGTACGATATCCTAAGAATTGGCCCTGATACAAAAGATGGATGGGAAGATGCACTTACACAGCTTATCAAATTTCAGGGAAGGACTTCTGCAAAGAACTCACTTAGAAATACAATTACACGTTCTTTCTTGAACGGAAGATATTTCCTCCATGACCCTGACGTTGTTTTTTTAAAAACAAGGAAACTGACGAAAAATGAAAAAGATGCCATTTTGATCACTAATTTCTTACTGGCACATGTGATCTTTTTCTCTGATCCAATTTACAATCTTGCCAATGAGGATTTCGCTCTGCTGCTGAAACTTAAGGATTATGAAAATTTCGTATTAGATAATGTTTCAAGCACAAATGATATTTACAAGATTGAAGGACATGTTGGAAACAATAAAATTGCAGGAATAATAAATCTTTCTAATCTTAAATTTAAAATAGGTTTTCAAAAAAAGGAAGCACTTTTTGGAAGCATGGAGCAATATGTAGAGCCACACTCAGCAGGGGTATATAGAGTATGATATTAACTATCACCTTAAATCTTGCAATAGACAAGATTATTAAAACAAAAATACTAAAATCAAATAGTCTAAACCGAGTTGAGGTTGTTTCAAGCTTGCCTGGAGGAAAAGGGGTCAATGTAGCCAGAGCTATAAATTCTCTTGGAGAAAAAGCTGTTGTCTCCGGATTTGCAGGAGGACTCAACGGACGTTTCATTGAAAGGAAACTGAAAGAGGAAGGACTTAGTCAAATGCTTTTTAAAATAGAACAGGAAAGTAGGATATGCAACATAATCCTGGATAAAGAAGGTGGCGTTACCGAAATTTATGAAAAAGGACCTATAATAAATATGCAAACTGGAAATGATTATCTTAAGTATGCTGAAAATTTTTCAAAATTTGACTTTGTAGCAATTTCAGGAAGCTTACCTGAGGGGGTTAGGAAGGATTATTATGCACGTTTGATAAAGAAATTAAATGAAAATCAAAAAATATTCGTTGATTTTTCAGGAGAAGTACTTATAAAAGCCCTTGAAACGAGAAAATGTTTTATGATGAAGATCAACATGAATGAGTTTGATTCAACTTTCTCATTAGATGTAACCTCAAGAAATTTAGAAAGCATATCCAAAGAGTTTAGTGTTCCAGTAATTTCAATAACCTTTGGAGAAGAAGGGTCCATTATTCATTTTGAAAAATCGACTTACAGGCTTTGGTCGCAATTTAAAGTCAAAGTTGTTAATCCTGTTGGGGCAGGGGATGCGTATCTTGGTGGGTTCATCTACAAATTTAGTAAATCTTACAATGTTTTAGAATCAACCAAAATTGCTTTGGCTTCATCAATAAGCAATGTAACATTGCTTGAAGGGGGAAAAATAAATAAGGACAACTTCACTTCAATACTAAATGAAACTTACGTTAAGGAGGAGTAAAATGCAAGAATTTCTTTGGGGAACAGCTACTGCAAGTTATCAGGTTGAAGGTGGCATACAAAATAACGATTGGTGGGAATGGGAAAAAGCAGGAAGGATTAAAACTGGTGACTCCGCAATAGTTGCTTGCGATCACTATAACAGATACAAGGATGACTTCAGGCTAACAAAATTCCTTGAAAACAACGCGTATAGATTCTCAATAGAATGGTCGAGAATAGAGCCTGAAAGAGGCAAATTTGATGAAAAAGCTATAGAGCATTATTTAGAAATGTTAAAGGAGCTAAAAAATCTAGGGATTGAGCCAATCCTGACATTGCATCACTTTACTATTCCCTTATGGTTTAAAGAAATGGGGGGATTTCTCAATGAAGAATCCCCTAAAATATTTGCAGATTACATCAAAAATATTGTGCCTTACTTTAAGGACTATGTTAATTATTGGATTACAATCAATGAGCCTATGATTCTTTCATCGCTTGGCTATTTTCTGGGAATGTGGCCTCCTGGAGAACACAGTGCTCTCAATACCTTCAAGGTATCAAAGAACTTATTGCTTAGCCATATGGAAGCGAATAAAATCATTAAAGAGAATAGGTCTGGTGCTCAGGTTTCCATTGCCCATCATATACTTATCTTCGAACCAGACAAATTATGGAATCCTCTTGATGGAGCAATTGCAAGATTCAACAACTTTATTCTCAATTATTCTTTTCTTGATGCATTAACAACGGGTAAAATCACTTACCCTTTTTCCAGAGGAGAGTTCTACTCAGATCTTAAAAATTCTATCGATTTTATTGGCTTAAACTACTATACAAGAGTGTTTGTCAAGTTTTCCCTAAGAGGACTATTCAGGGAAGCTGAGAGAAAAATGCCAAAGAACGATTTCAATCAGTACATATATCCTGAAGGAATTGAAAGAGTGCTTGTTAACCTTGCCAAGAGATACGGGTTAAGGATAATGATAACTGAAAATGGCATTGCAGACAGAGAAGATAAATGGCGCAGCGAATATATTTTAAAAACAGTTGAATCAATGAAAAACGCAGTTAAAAAAGGAGTTGACATTTTTGGATATATGTTCTGGTCTTTAATGGATAATTTTGAATGGAACGAGGGTTATTCAATGAAGTTTGGCCTTTTTGAAGTTAATTTTGAAACTCAGGAAAGAAAGCCAAGAAAAAGTGCTTTCACTTACAGAGATATTGCAAAGAAATTTAAAAAAGGCTTAAAAGAGTGAAAATAATTAAGATAAGTTATATGAATAAATAATTAGAAAAAGTAAGCCTAAGAAAAGGAGGGATTAAATCCCTCCTTTTCTTGATATCGTATGGTTATCTCACTAATAGTGAAAGGATTGCTTTTTGCGCGTGTAGTCTATTCTCTGCCTGATCAACTACAACGGAGTGTTTTCCATCAAGAACTGAATCAGTAATTTCCTCGTTTCTATGAGCTGGCAAACAGTGCATTACAATTACATCTTTCTTTGCATGCTTTAATATTCCATCATTAATTTGATATGGCATCATAACTTGCACTCTTTTCTCATGTTCTGCTTCTTTTCCCATGGATGCCCAAACATCAGTGTAAATAGCATCTGCATCTTTAACCGCTTCTACAGGGTCATTCGTAATTAGTACTGTCCCACCAGACTCCTCAGCAAAGATCTTTGCATCGGAAACTACTTCTTCAATAGGCTCAAATCCTTTCGGACTTCCTACAACTATATTCATACCTAATTTTGATCCTCCAAAGAGCAAAGAGTTTGCAACATTATTCCCATCTCCTAAGTATGAAAGTTTAATTCCTTTAAGGCACCCCTTCTTTTCGTTCACGGTCTGAAGATCTCCCATTATCTGGCAAGGATGGGAATAGTCTGAAAGCGCATTAATAACGGGAACTCCTGAGTTATCACGAAGTTCTTCAAGTGTTTTTTGAGCAAAAACACGTGCAACAATTGCATCCAAATAACGACCCATAACTTTTGCTGTATCAGCAACAGTTTCTCCCCTCATAAGCTGCATATTTGTTGTTTCAAGAATCAATGGAAAAGCACCAAGTTGCCATATTGCTGATGCAAAAGAAATTCTGGTCCTTGTGGAAGGCTTCTCAAACAGCACAGCAATTGTTTTGCCTTGAAGAAGAGGTTCATCCTTTCCTGCGTAATGATCAATTTTAAGTTTTTCTGCTTGAAACAAAATCTGCTCAAGCTCTTCTTTTGTAAAATCCTTTAAGGTTAAAAAAGATCTTCCCTGTAAATTTACAGCCATTTTAACCTCCAAATTTATCTTTAATAATATCTTTCAGGTCAGGCTTTCCAACCTCCTGTAGTTCATATTCAATCCTCACAGCAGGTTTATTCAACTTAATAACCCTTCTCAAGTCAATTGGAGTACCAACAATAACGACATCTACAGGTGCAGTGTTGATTGTTTCCTCTAATTCTCCTATTTGACTTTCGCTGTACCCCATTGCTGGCAAAACATCCTTTGTCTGACTATATTTTTCATAAGTCGCTTTTATCGTCCCAACAGCATAAGGAACCGGTGAGACAATCTCCTTTGCCCCCCATTTCTTTGCTGCAACAAAACCTGCCCCGAAGCTCATACCACCATGAGTAAGTGTGGGGCCGTCTTCCACCACAAGCACTCTTTTTCCCTTTATAATCTCTCCTTTTTCTACATAAATGGGGGAAACTGCATCAACAATAATTGCATTAGGATTAACTTCATAAACGTGCCTTCTGACAAGATCAATTGCTTCTAAACTTGCAGAATCTTCTTTATTTATAACAATTACATCAGCACTTCTGAAATTAGTTTCACCAGGGTGATATGTTAATTCATGCCCAGGCCTGAGTGGATCAGCAACCACTATCTTCAAATTAGATTGGTAGAATGGAAAATCATTATTGCCACCATCCCAAACTATAAAATCAGCTTCCTTTTCTGCCTGTCTCAATATTTTTTCATAGTCAACACCCGCATAAATTATTGCTCCCAAATCAATATGAGGTTCGTATTCTTCTCTTTCTTCAATAGTACATTTGTGTTTAGTCAAATCCTCATAGGTTGCAAATCTCTGTACAGCTTGAGCAGCAAGATCACCATATGGCATAGGATGCCTTATAGAAACAACCTTTTTCCCCATTTCCCTAAGTATTTTCACAACTTTTCTTGTAGTCTGGCTCTTGCCTGAACCTGTTCTTACAGCACATACTGATATTACAGGTTTTATTGATCTGACCATTGTGCTTTCCGGACCTAAAAGCCAGAAATCTGCACCGTTTGCCATAGTGATTGAAGCTTTATGCATAACGTACTCATGAGGGACATCACTGTAAGCGAAAACGACCCTGTCAACTCTGAATTTCTTTATAAGTTCAGGAAGTTCCTCTTCCGCAAAAATGGGAATCCCGCTTGGATAATATTCTCCAGCCAGCTCTTTTGGATAAACTCTCCCTTCAATGTTTGGAATCTGTGTTGCTGTGAACGCTACAACCTCATACTCTGGGTGGTTTCGAAAGAACACGTTAAAGTCATGAAAATCTCTCCCTGCAGCACCCATAATAATTACTTTAATCTTGTCCATAATTTTCTCCTTTCTTTTCAAAAGTCCATAATAATATATCAATATCTAACTTAAAGTCAATTACTTCTGCCAAAATCCTCTCTCACTTTCTCCTTTAGCCTCAGGTTAAGTAGATTTCATTTTCTTTAGCAGTACATGCTTTTTCAAATCCCGCATTTATAATGATCCACTTCCAAAACCTAATATTATAAACTAGTGAAAATGTAATAGTTTTATTAATACTTGTACATAATTCAATAGATTTACAATAAATATGGTAAATTTTGTCAATTTTTCTTTATAATTATAATAATAGGAGGAGAAAATGAAAATAAGGGAGCCTGCAGTTGCGGGTAGCTTCTATCCCTCGGATAGGGATGAACTCAAAAGCCGTATAAGATCATTTGTTGAAAATTCAAGACTCTTAGATCTTCCAAATATAAAAGGACTAGTTGTGCCACACGCAGGATATATTTATTCAGGTCCTGTTGCAGGAGAAGGATACAGACAGCTGCTAAACATTGAATATTCAAAACAAATAAAAGTATTCTTAGTAGCACCTTCCCACTACATGTACTTTTCAGGAGCATCTGTTGGTCTTTTCGATGCATACAAAACTCCAATGGGTTTAGTGCCTGTTTCTAAAATTTCAAATCTCATCTTAAACGAAGATAATTTCCATTTTCTGCTTGATGCACATCTGGAAGAACACAGCATCGAAGTTCAGCTGCCTTTTCTGCAATACCTCCTTCCGCACTTTGAGATAATCCCTATATTGTATGGAGATATTTCTTATGAATACCTTGGAAGCATTTTACAAAAATATATCGATGAACAAAGCCTGATATTAGTTAGCTCTGACTTAAGTCATTACTACCCTTATGAGAAAGCAATCAAGTTAGATGCTCAATGCAATAAAGCAATTGAAACTCTAAGCTTGAAAGAAATGGAAAAATGCGAAGCATGTGGCAAAACTGGGATAATGACTTTGATAAGTCTTTCAAAAAAGAATAAATGGGTAAGTAAATTAGTGAAATATGCAAACAGTGGGGATACTGCTGGCCCTAAAACTCAGGTAGTCGGCTATGCTTCCTCTGTATTTTACAAGGAATAACAATGAATAGTGAACATAAGAAAATCCTCCTTAAAATTGCAAGGAAAGCAATTATTGATTATTTAGAGTTCAAAAAGAAATTTTATCCAACACCGGATGAAGTAAAAGAAAAAGAATTATGGTTAGAGAAAGGAAGTTTTGTAACACTAACAATAGAGAAAGAGTTACGCGGATGTATCGGCTCTATTATGCCTGTGAGGCCACTTACAATCGACATTTATGATAATGCAATTAATGCAGCATTTAGAGATCCAAGATTTTACCCTTTAAGCAGAGATGAACTTAAGCTTATAGATATAGAAATTTCAGTACTTACTGTTCCGCAGAAGGTTACATTTAAGGATTATAATGACCTTTTAGAAAAGATTAGAACTGGAATAGATGGAGTAATAATCAGAAGGGGTTATTACCAGGCAACATTTCTTCCTCAAGTCTGGAATGAATTACCTGAAAAAGTTGAATTCATTGAACACCTTTGTTTAAAGGCCGGGCTTTCAAGGAATTGTTACAAAGAAAATGCACTTGAAGTTGAGACTTATCAAGTCGAAAGTTTTAAAGAAAGTGAATTTAATAAATAAAGAGTATTTATTAAAATAACGGACTATATTCTATTTCGCATAGGAATCGGGATCTTTAAAGAAAAACGCAGTAATAGATATTAGAGTCATTGGCAGTATTCCAAAGAAAAACAGTGAAGACCATAATCCAGGGGTTAAAACACCCAGCTGAGGAAAAAGGAATCCTCCCAGATTTGCAAAAATAAGAATGATTCCACTTCCAATCCCAGCATATTCGATCCCTATTTTTGAATAAGCACTGGGAAGATGAACACCGATTGGATAAACAGGGAAAAGAGTTATTCCTAAAATCAAGCTATCAAACAACAAAAGGTAATAGTTATTGATATATGGAACAAGGAAAAACATTAATGCACTGAATAAAGGAAGAATAATAAAAAAAATTTTAACTTTCTTTAGCTTATGACTAAGGGTTGGCACAATTAAGGCTCCAATAAGGCACCCAACTAATTTAAGAGAATTATAATGCTTGCAGCTTCCGGTCCTACTCCTTTATATGCAGTAAAAAGCTTGGGATACCATGTTGCAATCCAAGCAAAAACTCCAATATCCAGAAATGCAATCACAAAAAGTGAAACCATTGCCTTCTCTTTTAAAACCAATTGAAAGCCTTTTAAAATATTCGGGCGAGGTCGAGGCTCAACAGAATAAGGAAAGTCAAACTTAATTATTGTAATTATGTACACTGTTGCTATGACAACGGAAATAAGTCCATAAAGAAGCAAGGTATTATATAAGCCCATCTTTAAAACCAAAGGATATGTCACAAGATACCCGAAAATTTCCCCGATCGTCAAGGAGGCAGTGAAATTAGCAATTTTATGTGCTGCACTCTCCCTGTGATAAAGCCTGTAAGTTAAAGGAGACCAAGAATTAAAACAAAAAACCGCGCTAAGAGCAAAGAGCAAATGTGTTATAAGAAGAGCATTGAAGCTAAACAGTGAAAATGGCTTTAAAATAGAGGTGAAGCCAAGTAATAACGAAGCAATTATTGTTGTTTTCTTAGGATTCTTATCAGCTAAGTTCCCTGAAAAATACGAGAATAAAACAAGCATCAGTGGAATGGCTGAAATAAAAATAGTTACAAGAAAAGATGGGATATTGTATTTTGGAAGCACGACCGAATGAATAATAGGGCCCCACATAAACCAATTGAAACCAATCATTCCTGTGATAAATGCAAAAGAGTAAAAAACAAAATTAGAATTTCTTTTCATTTTTCCTCCTTAAAGATTATAAAAAAATTCATAAAACTTTAAAAAACTGCTTCCGGGATATTGACAGATTTCAATTTTTAAATAAAATACTCTTCAATTACTCGGATATTCGGTAACGAATATCCGAAACCTACCTCCTTTTTCATTCATGCCAGGGAAGGTTGACCCACAACCTTCCCTTCTTTCTAAAGTTCTGAAAACTGGGTTGTGTAGAATTCATAATAAAGGCCTTTTGTTTGCATTAACTCTTCATGGGTCCCGGTTTCAACAATCCTCCCTTTGTTCAATACAACAATAGTATTTGCATTTCTAATGGTAGAAAGCCTGTGTGCAATAACAATTGAAGTCCTTCCCTTTAATAGCTCTTTAATGCCTTTTTCTATCAAAGCTTCAGTTTGTGAATCAATTGAAGCTGTAGCCTCATCAAGTATTAGAATCCTGGGATTGAAGACCAGAGCCCTTGCAAAAGAAATTAATTGCCTCTCACCAAGGGAGATGTTCTTTCCCTCTGTAAGGAGCTCAGTGTCATAACCCTGAGGAAGTCTCATTATAAAATCATGAACTCCAATTTTTTTTGCAGCTGCAATGACCTCTTCATCGGAAAATTCTTTCCCAAGAGTTATGTTATCCCTTACGGTTCCCTTGAAAATGAATATATTCTGAAGGACTATTGCCATATTTTTCCTTAACTGCTGCTTACTGAGGCTTAGAAGGTTCTCACCCTCGAAGTATATTTCACCAGAAGTAGGTTTATAAAAAGCTAATATCAGGTTTGCAAGAGTTGATTTCCCTGCCCCGGTATATCCAACTATTGCTATTTTTTGACCTTTCTCGGTCTTCAGATTAATATTTTCAAGAACATTATTATTTTTCTCATATGAAAAACATACATTATTTAACGAGATGTTACCCTTTGACTCTATTGCTTTGCCTTTTTCAATATTCTCTTCCTCGCGGTTTTCCGTAAGAAACTCATCTATTTTTTTCATAGATGAAATAGCATTCTGCAAAATTGAAAACTTGTCAGAAAGATCACCTAAAGGCCCATATAGATAGCTTAAATAGTATCCAAAGGCAACGATGGTACCAATGGTAGACTTACCCGAAATTGCCAAAATCCCACCAAATAGATAGAGTAGAAATGTTGAAAAATATGACATAACATTTACAGATTGCCTCAGCAAAACATTCAGCATTATTGATCTATGAAATGAAAATCTAAAATCCTTTGCGTGAGAATCAAACTTTTGGAAATTTCTTTTTTCATTCTGAAAAATCTGGACGACAGAAAGACCTGTCAAACTTTCCTGCATATGTATGTTTATTTTGGTGAGCGCATCTCTGACTTTCTCATAAGCTTTCTCCATCTTGTTTCCAAATATAAAAGATAAAAAAATTGCAAGAGGAAGAGGCGAAATCGATATCAGGCCAAGTTTGGGATTAATATAAAGCAAAAAGAACACGGCAAAAAACACAAGCAACAAATCTGAAAGAAGTGATATGATTCCCGAGTTCAACAATTCGTTCATATTTTCGATGTCATTGGTAATCCTTGTTATTATTTTCCCTGAAGGCTCTCTATTAAAAGTTTCAATTTCAAACCTCGTAAGTTTCTTGAAGAAGTTCAGACGGATGTCCTTCATTATCCTTTGCCCTGCAAGATTTCCATAGTAGATTTGAATTAATTTAAGAGCGTATGTTAAGGCAGCAAGCAGCAGCATGATAAGAGATGCTAATAGGACACTTTTTATTTCTTTAGTTGCAATAAACTGATCGATAATCTTCTTTGCGTAGAAGGGCAAAAGCGAAGAAGAAATTGAACTAATGAGCATTGAAAACAAAGTTAAGATTAAAAGAGCTTTGTATTTTAAAAAATACGGCAGGAAATGTTTTATGTACTTGTAGTTCATACTTCCGTTTCCTCAAGAAGCTGCCTTTTATAAAGGTGGTAAAAATAGCCTTTTTTCTCCATTAGTTCATCTGGTGTGCCATATTCTATAACTCTTCCCTGCTCAAAAACTGCAATATGGTCTGCTGCTAAGAGAGCACTAACTCTCTGAGAGACTAATAAAGTCGTTGTATTATTTTCCTTCAAGAAATCTTTAAGATGCTTTATGATTTGCCTTTCAGTATCAATATCTACTGCAGAAAGCGGATCATCAAAAACCATGAAAGACTTATTTGCTAAAATTGCCCTTGCAATTGAAATCCTTTGTTTTTCTCCGCCTGAAAGGGTTATTCCCTGTTCCCCAACTATCGTATCATAACCATTTGGGAATTTCAGAATATCATCGTGGATCTGTGCAACTTCTGCAGCATTCTGAATTTCTTCAAATGTAGCGTTTTCTCTCCCTATCTTCAAGTTATTAAGGATTGTATCTCCAAAAAGAAACGGCTCTTGTGGGACAAAGGTAATCTGGCTCCGCATAACATTCAATTGAAGCTGTGTAATAT
>Ga0172364_10000641_pt1 | contig 25363 bp, 16 predicted proteins | sample LakKivSesite10cm_FD_114545 | JGI IMG/M metagenome (GOLD analysis project Ga0172364, IMG submission 114545) | Sediment microbial communities from Lake Kivu, Rwanda - Sediment site 10cm | ecosystem: Environmental > Aquatic > Freshwater > Lake > Sediment | place: Rwanda: Western Province, Lake... | reverse complement strand
GGTTACGATGATGAACATTGTGGGCCAGGTTGTATATGTCAACAACAAAGTGAACAGCAATGAGGTACTCCGTGTGAACGTTTCGTCCTTTGAACCTGGCATTTACTTCATTCAGGCTCAGACCGGTAACGGAATGATCACGAAAAAGCTGACAGTCTATTAATTTTAATAGAAGAGGCTGTATCAAAATGATGTTTTTTATTTAACCCCAGAGGGCGCAAAGGAAGCGCAAAGAACGCAGAGTATTAAAAATCAATTCTTTATTCCTCAGTGTTTTTCGTTATCCTCCGTCTCCACCGTGGTAAAAAGAATTTTGATACAGCCTTTTTTTATTATTATACGTTTTCACGAAACATCACATTCTTTCCGGCACTTCAATACCTAACAGGCTCATGGCTTTCTTTACCACCTGCCCCGTAAATGCCGACAACTCAATCCTGAAATCCGAGACCGCCTTATTTTCTTCCCTCAGAACAGGATATTCCTGATAAAACTGATTGTATTCCCTGGCCAGTTCATACACGTAATTGGCTATCGAAGCCGGGTTGTATGTTTCGGCTGCCTCACGCACCACCGAAGGAAAATCATGCAGTATCATTACAATCGTACGCTCCTTCTCGTTCATTTCCAACGCTGATAACACCTGCGACAGGTCGGCAGGGACATAGTTAAACTCCTCCCGGGCTTTTCGCATCAATGAACGTATCCTCGCGTGAGTGTATTGAATAAAAGGACCCGTATTGCCCGTGAAGTCAATGGATTCTTCGGGATTAAACAGCATGGTCTTCATGGGATCCACCTTGAGGATAAAATATTTCAATGCGGCCATTCCGACCATTCGTATCAGCGAGTCTGCTTCCTTTTCCGACAATCCCTCTGTTTTACCCAACGCAGCCGTCATTTTTCCCGATGTTTCAACCATCTCATCCATCAGGTCATCGGCATCGACGACTTTTCCTTCGCGTGATTTCATTTTACCCTGCGGCAGTTCAACCATGCCATATGACAGATGGAAGATGTTGTCAGCCCAATCCCTGCCCAGTTTCTTCAGAGTGGCTTTGAGGACATTGAAATGATAGATCTGCTCATTGCCAACGACATAAACCATCCTGCCCGGGTGAAACCCGTCGTAACGCTGCTGCGCCGTGCCCAGGTCCTGTGTGATGTATACGGAGGTGCCGTCGGGTCGCAGCAGCAGTTTCTCATCCATTCCCTGAGCCGACAGATCAACCCACACCGAACCATCCTCTTTCCGGAAAACCACCCCCTTTTGCAAACCCTCCTCCACCATTTTCTTACCCAGGAGATAGGTATCCGACTCATAATAGACCTTGTCAAATTCAACACCCATTCTTTTATAGGTCTCCTCAAATCCCTCATAGGCCCATTCATTCATCATTTTCCATATCCTGACCGTTGCGGCGTCTTTTGATTCCCATTTTTTAAGAAGCTGCTGAGCCTCCAGTATCAACGGGGCTTTCTTCAGGGCATCCTCTTCTGTCATCCCCTCTTTCATCATTCTTTCCACCTCTTCTCTGTATTTCTTCTCAAAGAGAACATAATATTTGCCTATCAGATGATCGCTTTTCATCCCGGCCTTCAGCGGCGTCTCTCCCCCGCTCCATTTTTCCCAGGCCAGCATCGATTTACAAATGTGGATGCCACGGTCGTTCACCAGATTGACCTTAACCACCCTCTGACCGTTCGCATTCAATATCCGGGATAATGAATATCCTAAAAGATTATTACGGATATGGCCCAGATGAAGTGGTTTATTGGTATTAGGAGACGAATATTCTATCACAACCGGGGGGCTGTCGGTCTGAGGCCGGAAGCCAAAATGGTCATCCTGATGATGTTGAATAAAAAATTCCTTCCAGTAGGCATCAGTGATCTTTATATTGAGGAATCCCCTGACGACCTGGAATGAGCTAACTTCCGGAACATGATCCTTCAGAAACAGACCGATCTCTTCACCGATGGACGGCGGAGATATTCCTGTCAGTTTTGATAAAGGAAAAATGACAAGTGTCAAATCACCTTCGAACTCCTTTTTCGTTTTCTGTATAAGGATTGCAGCAGGATCAACCTCCTGGTGATATTTTTCTTTCAAAGCGTGACAGGTTCCCTCACAGAGAATGGTTTCGATCATCTTCCGTATAATTTGATGACAAACAAAAATAGGAGATTTTTTAATTGTAATGATCAGCTTTCACAAACGTCACTTAAAGACGACCGCTCTGAACAAACAAATTATAAGGCAGTTATAGCTGGATTTGAAACAATTTCATAAAAAAAATGAGAGGATTTGTGCAGAAATTTTAAAAAATTACCTTTGTAAGAAAAATATGATGTTATTCTTTTAACAGATCGCAGGATCATATAAGCACAGGACAAAGGGGAGGATTCGATTGATATAGCACTGGTATTCAAAATAATACATCGATTATGAGGAAAAACATCATCATCATCGGCGCAGCCGGACGGGATTTTCACAATTTCAACATGGTTTACAGGGGAAATGACGCTTGTCATGTGGTTGCCTTCACGGCCGCCCAAATCCCCGATATTGACGGGAGGCGTTATCCGGCGAGTCTGGCAGGTGCAGACTTGTATCCGGAAGGCATACCCATCATGGCCGAGGACGACCTGCCTGAGATCATCAGGAAGTACCAGGTGGATGAATGTGTATTTTCTTACAGTGATGTCTCCTATACCAAGGTGATGAGAATGAGCGCCATTGTCAATGCAGCCGGGGCTGACTTTAAACTGCTCGGGCCTCATCAGACAATGATAAAAAGCCATAAACCGGTCATTTCGGTGTGTGCGACACGGACAGGGTGTGGCAAGAGCCAGACTTCACGCCGGGTCATCGAGCTGCTCATGGAAAAAGGCCTGAAGGTGGTTGCTATCCGGCATCCCATGCCTTATGGTGACCTGCAAAAACAAAAAGTGCAACGTTATGCCACCCTCGACGATCTGGTCAAGAACAAATGCACCATCGAGGAGATGGAGGAATATGAACCACATATCGTCCGTGGCAACGTCATCTATGCCGGTGTTGATTATGAATCTATCCTTCGCGAGGCCGAGAACGATCCCCATGGGTGCGATGTCATCCTGTGGGACGGCGGTAATAACGACTTTTCATTTTATCGATCCGATCTTTACATCACCCTGACCGATCCTCACCGGCCGGGGGCAGAGGTGAGCTATTATCCCGGTGAGGTGAATCTGCGTCTGGCCGATGTGGTGATCATAAATAAAATTGACAGTGCCTGCCCCGACGGGATACAACAAGTCAGGGAAAACATATCGCACGTGAATCCCAGGGCTGTGGTCATCGATGCCGCCTCTCCCATCCGTGTGGACGATACCTCCGTTATAACAGGCAAACGTGTACTGGTGGTTGAGGACGGCCCCACGCTGACCCATGGCGAAATGAAACTCGGCGCCGGGACCATTGCAGCCAAAAAATTCGGCGCGGCTGAATTTGTCGATCCGCGGCCTTACATCGTCGGAAAACTGAAAGATACATTCAGTATCTATCCCGATATCGGTCATCTTTTGCCGGCTATGGGATATGGCGAACAACAAGTCAGGGATCTACAGGCTACCATCGACAACACCGATTGCGATTCGGTGATCATCGCCACTCCCATTGATTTAAACAGGGTGATTAAAATCACCAAACCCCGTACGAGGGTTTATTATGACCTTCAGGAGATAGGTTATCCCAACCTGATTCAAATCATCGATGCTTTCATAAAAAATCATAAACTGACCAGGTAGCATATAAACTTCCTGGTCTTAACATTTTGTAAAAAATTATCAACATCACGGACATCACCCTTCTTTTTAATCTATTTTTATTGCATGGTAATCGTTGAGGAGCGAGACGATATTTCTTTAAGAATCAGCTGGTTTTCGATCATTAAGGATCATTTCGGCACGATTTCATTGGATTTCATAATACATTAATATTATTCTGCACAATGATGAAAAACCGAAGCCTGGTGTCAATAACTGACTTCACCAGGGAAGAATACATACGTATTCTGGACCTGGCTGAGGAGTTTGAGAGTCATCCCATCCAAAACCTCTTACAGGGTTATGTCATCGCCACACTTTTCTTTGAGCCTTCCACACGAACGCGGTTAAGTTTTGAGAGTGCTGTCTCGAGGCTGGGAGGCAAAATCATCGGTTTCTCGGATTCGGCCTCGTCAAGTGTTTCCAAGGGTGAATCATTGAAAGACACTATCCTGACCGTGAGCCGTTATGTGGATCTCATCGTCATGCGACACCCCAAGGAGGGCAGTGCGCGTTTTGCCAGCGAGGTATCGCCGGTACCTATCATCAATGCCGGTGACGGTGCCAACCAGCATCCCACCCAATGCCTGCTGGACCTCTATTCCATCCGCAAGACTCAGGGTAAACCTGACGGTATCAGCATTGCGTTTGTCGGGGACCTGAAATACGGCCGCACCGTTCACTCCTTAGTCATCGCCCTGTGCCAGTTTGGTGCGACGTTCCACCTGGTGTCACCGATTGAATTGAAGCTTCCGGGTGTCTTCAAGGATTATATTGAAAAGCATCATCTGCATTATTTCGAGTACACCGAACTGGATGAAATCATCCCCAAAGCCGATATCATTTACATGACACGTATCCAGCAGGAAAGATTTTCAGATCCCATCGAGTATGAACGGGTCAGAAATGTTTATAACCTTAATTCGGCGATGCTCAGGGATACCAAAAAGAATCTGAAGATACTGCATCCGTTGCCCAGGGTGGCGGAGATCAGCGAAGATGTGGACGACACCCCCCAAGCCTATTACTTCGATCAGGTCGAGAACGGGGTGTATGTCAGACAAGCTTTATTAACCTCAATACTCGGAGTGAAATAATGGAAAACAGAGAACCACGAAAAGAATTGCAGGTGTCAGCCATTCAGAATGGCACCGTCATCGATCATATCCCGGCGAAAAGCCTTTTTCAGGTGTTGCGGATACTCCATCTCGAGGGCTCTGCCAACCAGATACTCTTTGGGACCAACCTCGACAGCAAAAAATATGGAAAGAAAGGGATCATCAAGGTGGCCGACAAATACTTTAAAATCGAAGAGATCAATAAAATAGCCTTAGTCGCACCGACGGCCACGCTGACGGTCATCAAAAATTACCAGATCATTGAAAAGAAAAAAGTCGAAATCCCCGATGAGATACAGCAAATTGTGAAATGTTTCAATCCTCTTTGCATCACCAATCATGAAAAAATATCCACGAGGTTTCATGTCGTCGATAAGAAAGACCTGAAACTCCTGTGTCATTATTGTGAGAAGATCATGGAGCGTGATGAGATGGTTTTCCTGTAGCCAGGCTGCTATTTTCAGTGTTTTTCACAGCCCGATCAACGCTTTACTTCAGATTTTTTTTACTTTTGCTCCGGAGAAATGCCGGAGTGGTCGAACGGGACTGACTCGAAATCAGTTGTCCTGCTTACGTGGGACCGGGGGTTCGAATCCCTCTTTCTCCGCTTATAGAATGAAATATAGCTTTAAGCTTAAGTTATGTCATGGATAGAATTTCTATTATCATTAAATCAATTAAAATAATGTTTAAACTGAAATATTATTATAAATTTAACTTGGCTTTTAATTCCTCAAGCAGTTTCGGAGGTACACTATAACCCATATGAAGGGCTTTAAGAAGGAGTTTATAAGATTTATTCAAGTCTTGAATATCGTAATAGACGATGCCGAGAACATAATAGCCATTTGAATCATTCGGTTTGATTTTAATATAATGATTAAGATCCTGAATAGCATTATTATACTGAAATAATTGATAATAAGCCCTTGCCCTGTTCAGAAAGACGATCGGATCAGGCGAGTTGTAGCGCAAATACATTGAATAATCTTGAACGGCAAGTGTATAATTACCGATCAAATAATAAGTATTCCCTCTTTGTAAATAAGCATAAACAAAGTTAGGTGATAATTCAACGGTTTTATTGAAATCATTAATAGCAAGATCATATTTCTTTAATAAATTGTAGGCAACTCCTCTGTTGTAATAGGCATTCACAAAATCGGTCCTGACAGCGAGAACCCTGTCGAAGTCACGGATGGCCTCATTGTATTGATTCTTTTTAAGATATGCAATGCCTCTCGAAAAATAGGACATGATGTAATCAGATGACCTATTCACATAATTATTGGCGTAAGTTAGCTCATCCTTATATATTTTACTTTCTACCAGAGTCTTTGTTATGAATATCCCAAGGACAAGAAAAAGGATACCGAATTGAACAATTTTATTAATTTTAAATGGTTTAACCTGTGCAATGAGTATAAAAGCCCCAAAAGATGCAGGATATAACCAATGATTATACACACCTCCTTTAAAAACAACAGGTACCAAAAGAAACATCATGAACCACAGGGCACCCCATAGGGTCATCCTTGAACTAATGGATTTTGATAGAATCAATATCACGATAATAACAAGAACCAAAGTACCGGTAATCAATGGCCAATGGCCATTTAATTCGAATGGAACGAAAAACCGCCCGAAAAAAATTGTCATTGACGAAATAGTTTTAATAATTGTTTGGGTCGCGTTTGGTTGTGCAAGATGCACATTACCACTCACAACATAAAATCTGAGAAGATACCAGCCTGCTAATACCGTTATCCAAATAATAGGAAAAATGATTTTCTCAGTCCGCTTATGATTTTCATGCAGTAAAAGATAATATATATAAAGTATAAAAGGCAGGACAATTGCAGACTCTTTAGTCAGCAAAGCACAAATTAAACAAAACAAATGTAAGATAAACCAATATATCTTATGCTCCCGGAAATAGTTGATACATGTAATTGCCGAGGCAAAAACGAACAGGCTAAGGATAACGTCATTTCGTCCCGGGATCCAGGCCACAGCAAGAACATTCGCCGGATGAACAGCAAAAATCATTGCAAACACAAACGAGAGAAGCGTATTGATACCTGTTTTAGTAAATAATCGAAATACAAGTAACACGGAAGCCATATGAAATATGACATTACTCAAATGATAAACAAAAGGAGATCCTCCTCCGATCAGAGTATCAAACATAAAAGTTATCATCAATAAAGGGCGATAATACCCGACAGCCCTTCCAAGAGTGGAATTTAAGAAATAAGATGGCAGGTTCGATATGTCTTTCAAAGAATCTAATTTCTGAACAATAAGCCATGTATCATCCATTGGAGAGAATGAATACCAGAACGTTTGAAAATAAACGGCCAATGTTAATATGCATAACCAAATATAGGGTTTCCATGAAGAAAGAAAAATCTTTTCATATTTAATATTTAAAGATTTCATCAATATTAAAAAATAATAACTAAAGATAAATAATAGATAAAATCATTAACAAAAATCTTTTCATAGAATCCGGTTCATCTTAATAAGCGAGGCCTTGATAAGAAAACTTGTAAATTTAGGTTGAAGGAAATATACGACCCCTGAAGGAGCAGTATGCTCATACAATAGCGGAGAAAGAGGGATTCGAACCCCCGGTCCCGAGGTGTCGGGACAACGGTTTTCAAGACCGCCGCATTCGACCACTCTGCCATTTCTCCGAGACAAAATTACAACTTTTTCAGATTGTTAGCAGACCTCATAAGTATTTTCAGATATATAAAACCAAAATGAAATAACACCGGTAACTGCCGGCAGCTCGCCGAAAACTGATTATACCTTGACTTCAAGCTATTTTATAAATAATTTTGTGTGAGTTTATCTCGATAAGTTAATTTCAAATATACTATCATTCAGCAACTTTCAACATAATTAATAACATTCTTATAATCAACATGAAGATAAAAATCATCCATGATAAAATCGCCATGAAAAAAATCCTAATTTGCACAGCCCTGGTCCTGCTAAGTCTGTCACTTACCAAAACCGTATCTGCTACCGGTTTTCAGGCTTACCTGTTTTATTCAACCTTTTATTCTCCCCAGGACGGACCTTTTATCGAGACTTATTTTTCAGTCGTGGGTAAAAGTGTGCTCTTTGTAAAAACTGAAACCGGTAAGTACCAGGGTTCAGTCGAGATAACCATGATGTTTAAACAGAATGATATCATCAAAGACTTCAAAAAGTATGAGCTGCGCAGTCCGGAAATTGATGATACCAGCCATATCGATTTTAATTTTATCGACCAGCAACGCTTCGGCCTTCCCAATGGTGATTATGTGTTTGATATGCTCATTGCTGATAAAAACCGCGATATGGTCCCCTTTATCGTTACCAAGAACATTTCTATTGATTTTCCTGCTGACAGCGTTTCCATTTCGGGTATTGAACTCATCGAATCCTTTAAAACAACTCAAACCCCCACTATTTTATCCAAAAGTGGTTACGATCTGGTCCCTTACGTCAGCAATTATTTCCCTGTCAATCTCTCAAAGCTGACTTTTTATGCCGAAGTCTATAACACAGAGAAAGTACTTGGCAAGGATGAAAAATTCCTGGTGACATATCAGATCAACTCTTTCGAGACAGGTCTGGTCATTCCCAGTTTTGTTCAATATAAAAAGGAAACAAGCCAACCGGTCAATGTGCTGTTCAGCGAGTTTAATATTTCCACTTTACCTACCGGAAATTATAACCTCGTCATACAGATCAGGGATAAAAACAACCAGCTTCTCACCTCCAATGAAGTTTTCTTTCAGCGCAATAATCCGACCATCCAAATGAACCTGACCGATATTTCAGGCATCGATATCACCAATACGTTCGTTTCGGCCATTACAGATCAGGATACCCTTAAAGAGTATATCCGTACCCTATGCCCCATTTCCTCCCAGATGGAATTGACATTGGCCACTAAGCTTCTGAAGACAGGAACCATGGTTGACATGCAGCGTTTCTTTCTTAACTTTTGGTTGACGCGTGATAATCTGCAACCGGAAGAGGCATGGATAAAATACAATAACGAAGTTAAAAAAGCTAATGCGGCATTCTCTACCGTTAACAGAAAAGGCTATGCCACCGACCGGGGAAGAATATTTCTCAAATATGGGCCTCCAAATGCCATCGCCGAAAGCTATTATGAGCCCAATGCCTATCCCTATGAGATTTGGCATTACTACGTGTTAAACGATCAAAGAAACAGGAAATTCGTTTTTTACACACGCGAGCTGGCAACAAATGACTTCATGCTGATCCATTCCGATGCCATCGGTGAGATAAACAATTCGCAATGGCAATTTGTGATACACGAGAGAGGCAACGCACCTCACAGTGTCGATCAGGACGAAATGGAAAACCATTGGGGAAGTAAGGTGCACGATTATTATGATATCCCACGATAATCGACTTTATCCCATCTTCATTTTCTTTGCTGGCTGACATATCCGGATTTCACCGTATTTTTACAATCTTAAATAAATTTTTCCGGATGTTTATCGTCTATTTTTTATTCTCTGGAATAGCATGGATTATTTCTCTCCTCCCCTTTCCCCTGCTGTATCTTTTTTCGGATATTTTGCGTTTTTTCCTTCAGCATATTTTCAGATACCGGAGAAAAGTGGTGTATTCCAATTTGAATGCATGTTTTTATGAAACACTCGAAACAAAGGCCATCCGTGAGATCGCCGGAAAATATTACCGTAATCTTGCCGATGTGGTTACGGAGATTGTTAAAACCCGCCATCTGACGGAGCGACAATTATTAAAACGATTCAGGATCACTAATGCCGAAATTATAGAAGAACTGTACCGTCACAATAAAAGTATCCTGGCTTTCATGGGGCACTGTGGCAACTGGGAATGGATGCCGGCAGCTTTTCATTATTATTTCAGGGATAAATACATGGGGCTGGCTGTAGTTAAACCCTTGTCAGATGCTTTTTTTCAGCGATACATAACCGGACTCAGAAGCCGTTTTCTCCTCCATGCCGAACTGGTTCCTTTTAAACAGACTTTCAGGACACTGGTTAACTATAAGGATGAACTCACTATAACTTATATTGCTGGTGATCAGACGCCTCACAAAGATGAGATCAATTATTGGACGACATTTTTAGGGCAAGAAACTGCTTTTTTTCTCGGGACAGAAAAAATGGCGAAGGCGCTGAATTCTGCAGTGGTCTTTCTTGATATTCAAAGAAACGGCAGAGGTCATTATGAGGTGACCGTCAGTCTTATCTCCGATGATCCCGTCTCAGTGCCAGACCATGTCATCACCAGAATATTTGTTCATGAGCTGGAACAGGCCATATACAGGCATCCCGATAATTGGCTTTGGTCACACAGACGTTGGAAATATCACAGGGAGCATCATCAAACTGTTAATTAAATCATAGCCCGCTTCCGGGGATATATATTTTAACTATTTTAGCCACTTAATCTTCAAATCAACCTGGTGCCGAAGACAGCCGTCGTTATATTGAACTGGAACGGAAGTAAATTTCTTCAGCAATTTCTTCACGGTATCATTCAGAACAGCAAGAATGTGGCTGACGTAATTATAGCTGATAATGCCTCTACTGATGGTTCCATAGAATTCCTTCGAAAAGAATTCCCTGACCTGACTGTTATCCGGAACAGCAGGAATGAAGGTTTTTCGAAAGGCTATAACGAAGCGCTCAGATTGATACAGGCTGATTATTACATCCTTCTCAACTCCGACATTGAAGTCACCCCGGGTTGGATTACTCCTTTGATAACAATGATGGAACGCGACAAAAGCATAGCTATCTGTCAACCCAAGATCAAATCCTATTCTGAACGCGAAAAATTTGAATATGCGGGTGCCGCCGGAGGATTTATCGATAAGTTCGGTTATCCTTTCTGCAGGGGACGTCTGTTTCAATCCCTTGAAACCGATCATGGACAGTATGATCAGGAAGCCGAAATCTTTTGGGCCACAGGAGCATGTATGGCTGTCAGAGCCAGCAATTTTAAACAGCTTGACGGCTTCGATGACGATTTTTTTGCTCATATGGAGGAGATAGACCTCTGCTGGCGAGCAAAAAACCAGGGGATTAAGATCATGTACTGCCCTCACTCCGAAGTCTTTCATATTGGAGCCGGCACACTACCGAGAAAATCAGCTCTGAAAACCTACCTGAATATCCGAAACAACATCATGATGTTGTATAAAAACCTGCCCCGCAAACGCCTTTATATCGTTTTAGGATTACGATGCATTCTGGATATGATGGCTGCATTGAAATTTCTTGTTGACGGAGGGATAAAGGATTTCTGGGCTGTTTTCAGAGCTTATTGGTCTTTTTATTCCAGGATCAGAAGACATTATCGCAAAAGAAAAAAACTATATCATGGTAATGTTTCCAATATTTACAGGGGTAGTATTGTCATTGAATATTTTATAAAGCGGAAAAAAAGATTTACGGAATTAGATCCTTCCCGGTTTTCTACCTGATCATATCAGGTTTTCAATTGTTTTTGTAACTTCATGCCTCCAAATGCCAGGATCTAAATATGGATACAAGCCGTTCCGCTATTCTCAGTGAAAACTTTAAAGAGGCCCTCGCAGATTATTCCCAGTGGCTTGAGAAAAATTATCCCCAAAAAACGATTCTTAAACTCGTCGGCGACCGTTATGCGCTCAGCGGTATTCAAAGGGCCTTGCTTTACCGTGGCATAGCGGTCGAAAATCAAAACGGAAAAAGAATAAAAAAGCTTACCGGTGAAGAGGGAGTGAAACGACAGATCATGCACATTGACGGCTATAATGTTCTGATTACCATCGGCAGCTATCTGAACGGCAACACGGTGTTCATCGGTACTGACGGGTTGTTGCGTGACACCACCGAATCGCATGGAAAATTATTCAAAGCCGTCATCATAAATAAGACGTTGGATTTACTCATCATATACCTGCAACATCTTTCCATAACCTCGGCATTTTTTTATATTGACAGCCCGGTGAAAGGCAGTGATGACATCTTCAGGTCCGTCAACACCCGGTTGCATGAAAGCAATATCAGCGGGAAAGCCCTGCTTTATGAGTCGCCTGATTATTATATCAAGACTGCCTCGAAAGGTATTATTGCTTCATCAGATACGGGCATTGTTGATTCATCAGCGTTAAAGATTTTTGATCTTTCATACCATTGCCTGTGCTATCATTTTCATCCCGATTTTATTGATCTCCGGAATTTGTTTTAACAAAAATAGATTATATCTTTGTATCACTATTTCCTTATGGGGGTGCCCTTACGGGCTGAGATTATACTCATTGAACCTGATCCGGGTAATGCCGGCGAAGGGAAGTAGATTAACATTGCAGGCACCATCATCCTGTGCTATCCATGTTTAATCGAAACAATCTGAAAAATGAAAAAAATTACCGTTCTTTTTGTCATTGTGGTCATGACACCTGTTCTTGCTTTCTCACAATACAGCATTGAGGGCAGGGTAACCGACCAGACCACCGGAGAAACCCTTTCAGGGGCTCACATCGTCGTGAATGGAACATTCCTGACCACGATATCCGATCCTGATGGATTATATAAAATATCCAACCTGAAAAAAGGGACCTATGACCTTATGGTCAGTTATATCGGGTACAAAACACAACACATTGAGGTTCAGCTCGACCATTCCTTAACCCTCAACATTCAGATGATACCCTCACCTATTACAGAAGAAACGGTGATCATCAAAGCTACGCGGGCAAATGAAAAAATACCGGAGACGTATACCAATGTCACACGTAAAGAGATCAATGAGGTCAATCTTGGTAAGGATATGCCTTTTATACTTAGTATGACGCCCTCGTTGACCATGACCTCCGATGCCGGTAACGATATCGGATATTCAGCCATACAGATCAGGGGAACAGACATCACCAGGATCAACGTCACTATCAATGGGGTGCCGCTCAATGACGCCGAATCACAGGATGTTTACTGGGTCGATCTGCCCGATCTGGCCACCTCGGTACAGGATATTCAGATTCAACGTGGTGTCGGCACGTCAACCAATGGCGATGCGGCCTTTGGAGCAAGCGTCAATATCCAGACCGCCGTGCTTCATCCTGAACCTTATGCCAACCTGGATAACAATCTGGGATCCTTTCATTCGGTGAGGAACAGTCTGACTGCCGGGACAGGCCTCATAAAAGATAAATTTGCCTTCGACACCCGGTTATCCAGGATCACCTCTGCCGGATACATCGACAGGGCATCATCCGACCTCCGCTCCTATTTTCTTACCGGAGGGTACTACGGCAACAAGACCATTCTGAAAATCAATGTGTTCTCAGGCCTGGAGAAAACCTATCAGGCCTGGGGTGGCGTGCCTTCCAATGTCATCGATACCAACAGAACATATAATCCCGAAGGTGAATATATAAACAACGAGGGAAAAATAGACTACTATGATAACCAAACCGATAACTATAAGCAGGATCATGTCCAGGTGGTGCTATCCCAGGAGATCGGTCACTATTTTATCTTTAATCTCACCCTCCATCATACCCATGGTATAGGCTATTACGAGAGCTATATGACCGATCAGAAACTCAGCTCTTATGGACCGGGTATCTTTATCGCTGACAGTGGAGTTGCACGGTCGGATCTCATCCGCCAGAAATGGCTCGACAATCTGTTCAGCGGTTGCGTATTTTCGATTCTTTACAATGATCATAAACGAACATCCCTTACCCTGGGAGGTTCATGGAACACTTATGACGGTGAACATTACGGTCATGTTATCTGGGCCAGGGATGCCATAGTCAGGGACAAGGAAATAAAGTATTACTCCGATACAGGAGATAAAACCGACGGTAATATTTTCGCAAAGATGGAATACACCCTCGCAACAAAACTCAACCTTTACGGCGACGTACAATTCCGAAATATTGAGTACAAGCTTAAAGGGACTGATGATAAATTAAGAAATGTGACTCAAAGTCACCGGTATACCTTTTTCAATCCCAAATTGGGTCTGATCTATACGATCACAGATAAACACAAAGCCTATTTCTCCTTTGGTATAGCCAACAGAGAGCCCAACAGGAGAAACTACCTTGATGCAGATTCAAGCCGGCAACCTTCACCTGAACGCCTCAATGATTTTGAATTGGGTTATCAATTCTCTCTGCCGCACTTTAAGCTGGGAGTAAACCTTTATTACATGGATTACAATGACCAACTGGTTCTCACAGGGGAGATCAACAATGTCGGCGATCCCATCATGGTCAACGTACCCAAGAGCTATCGGGCAGGCATAGAGACCACGGCAGGTGCCTATATATTGAAAAATCTGCAATGGAATGCTAATGCCAGCTTCAGCCGTAATAAAATACTGGATTTCACCGAGTATATCGACAATTGGGATACCGGCGGTCAGGATTCGAAATTCCTTGGCACGACGGATTTATCTTTCTCACCCGATCTGATCATTAACAACATCTTTAATTATGAACCTCTTAAAAACCTGAATTTTATCCTGAGTTCCAAATATGTCGGCAAACAGTATATAGATAACACATCCAGTAATCACCGGAAATTGGATCCCTATTTTATAAACAATCTGATCATCCGTTATGACATTAAAACCACTATAATAAAAAACATAGGGATATCATTTATGATCAACAATCTGTTCAGCGCAAAATATGAGGCCAATGCCTGGATATACCGTTATATTTACGAAGGCAAAGAACAATACATGGATGGTTATTTCCCACAGGCCGGCATTAACTTCATGGCAGGATTGAACCTTCAATTCTGATTTCAGCGGACAATTTTTTTACATTTGCATTCGATTCTGCACCTTAGCAAAAAAAATCGTATTATGCATCCTTATTTGAAGACATTTTCATTGACATTTGTTTTTGCATTTGTATCAGGCATCGTTATCATCATGACCGGATGTCATCGTATGAATACCGTCAACCGTCTCACAATAGCTGTTTCGAAGGGGGGCCCCGAAGATAATTACAAGACATATGGCCGGTGGCTTCAAAAGTTTTATCCGGACATCAAATGGGTTGATCTGTCACAGATGGATACAGAAAAAGCCCTCAACACCTTGAGTAAATGTTCAGGGCTGATGCTGACGGGAGGACCGGATATCAATCCGGGCCGGTATGGTCAGGGAGGTGATATAGATCAATGCATTGATGTAAACGATACACGTGATAATCTTGAGTTTGCCCTTATCGATAAAGCCGTGAAGATGAATATGCCCGTGCTGGGTATATGCCGGGGACAACAATTGATCAACGTCTATCTCGGTGGTACCCTGGTGATCGACATTCATAATTATATGCCTGATATTGTGCGGCATAAATGTGAAGATAAAAACAACTGTTTTCATGATATCACCATTATTCAGGGCACACGGCTGTATTCAATCACCAGGCTGACGTCAGCCAAAGTGAACAGCAGCCATCACCAGGCTGTCAGATTTCTGGCCAAATCGTTAACTGTCAGTGCCCTGGCTCCCGACGGCATCATGGAAGCCATTGAATGGAAAGACACCACAGGCAAAGCCCCTTTGATGGCCGTGCAATGGCATCCTGAACGGCTCGATACGATCAATCCCATGTCGAAAACCATTGCTGTTGACTTTATAAACAATGCACGGGAGTTTGCCAAGGTTGTAAAATAATCTCTGACATGATGAAAAAGATAAAACTTTCCGAAAGTGTTTACTGGATTGGAGTCAACGACCGGCGTACCCGCCTGTTCGAAAACCTGTGGCCTCTGGAGAAAGGAATCTCGTACAACTCTTATCTGGTCAGAGGCAGACGCACGGCATTGATCGATACCGTTGAGGTAGCCAAAACAGGTGAATTCTTCAGTCATATTGATCAGATCCTTATGAACAACGAACCTGTTGAATTTCTTGTCATCAATCATCTTGAGCCCGATCACTCAGGCGCCATAATGAATGTCATATCAAGGTATCCCGATATAAAAATTGTCGGAAATGCCACGACATTTAAAATCCTCGGCCAGTTTTACGGCATCAGTGACAATTTATATCCGGTGGATGACAAACATGTTTTGGACTTGGGAGGGTGTCATTTATCGTTCATTCCGACCCCGATGTTACACTGGCCTGAGACCATGATGACTTACCACCATGAGGATAAAATTCTCTTTTCGGGCGATGCATTTGGCAGCTTCGGGAACCTTAACGGAGGTGTTATGGATGAGGAACTCAACATGTCATTCTATGAGGAAGAGATAAGGAGATATTATTCCAATATTGTAGGCAAATACTGGAATCCTGTCCAACGTGCCCTGGCTGCCCTCAAAGACAAGGATATCAAGATCATTGCCTCCACGCATGGCCCTGTATGGCGCAAAGACTTGCAGAGGATCATCTCACTCTATGACAAGTGGAGCCGTTTTGAATCGGAAAAAGGAGCCGTTATCGTTTTTGGGTCCATGTATGGTCATACTGAGAAAATGGCTGAGATAATTGCCCGGGCACTGTGTGAAGGGGGCATTAAAGATATAAAAATCTACGACTCTTCCAAAACACATCTTTCCTATATCCTTAATGACATTTTCCTGTACAAGGCCGTCATTCTCGGCAGCAGCGCTTACAATGGATTCATTTTGCCGCCCATGGAGCAACTCCTGAGCAGGATCTTACATACCGGCATCAAAGACCGTTTGCTGGGGATATTCGGATCGGCGGCCTGGGGAGGTGGCGGCGTCAAAGCGATAGAGGAATTTGCCGAAAAGATAAAATGGGAAGTTGTTGCACCTTCCGTTCAGGCTTTAGGTGAGCCCTCTGCTGAGAATATGAATGATTGCGAAATTATCGGTATAAATGCGGCACGCAGACTGACGGAGATATTCGGTTAATGAACCCGTATTACCGTAATGAGGCACCCCTCTTAATCCGCTCGGCGATTTGTTCATTAATAACGTACACAACACGGAAGCTCCACAGGTTGTTATACTGGTACCTCGTCCAAGGATTCACTCCCGGAGGATGAAATTCCCTGGTACGTATCTTTATGAACGAATAAGCGTACCTGACATCTCCCCTGAGCCTTTTCCAGATGCGAAAGCTGACATCAAACAACGCATCAAAGTCATTTTTACTGTAAGGCCCATTGCTCAGTGTGGTGGTCAGGATCTGATGCCCATGCTCATACTCTTTCACGCCGGTCAGTCTGCCCCACGAAAGGCCTAATCCAAAACTGACCAGTCCCGCCTTGTCATTGTAATGGAATAGAACCGGAACCTCCACATAATTCAGTTTGAGACTGTATTCGCCCGTGAGGGAATCATTATATTGTGGTTTCTGGTAAGATCCTTTCTGGTTATAGATCGTTTCAAGTGTGAAGTCAAAATGTTTACCGATGGGAGTAATGGCTGCAGCACCTATATTCAATCCCATTTTATGAAAGCCATACACCTCATCACCGTCCACCTGTGAAATATTGAAACCGGCCATCACCGCCCCTTTAATGATCTGGGCAGACAGGGGCCGCGACAACAGAAATGAACTACTGACAGCAAAAGTGTATATGACCAATGAAAAAGGTAAACGCATATGCGAATATCCAAAGCCGGATAAAACTCCATTTACAAACGTTGCACGATAACGTTTATTTTATGATTTTCCTCTGTTCCAGCCCTTTCATTGACAATTGCACCCGTTTGCGTTCCTTATCAACATCAAGTACTTTCACTTTTACTTTCTGATGCAGGCGTACCACTTCGTTGGGATCCTTAATAAATGATTCGGATAATTGGCTGATGTGCACAAGGCCGGTCTGATGGATCCCGATATCGACAAAGACGCCGAAAGCCGTGATATTGGTGACGATGCCGGGTAAAATCATGCCGGCGGCCAGATCATCGAGCGTATGGATGTTTTTATCGAACTCAAACACCTCAAAATGCTTCCTGGGATCACGACCCGGTTTGGCAAGCTCTTCCATGATATCGGTTAATGTCGGCAATCCTGTTGATTCGGTGACAAACTCATTGAGATTGATCAGGGCACGCAACTCAGACCGGCTCATGAGTTCACTCACACTGCTTCTAACCTTTTCGGCCATTTTATATACTATGGGATAGCTCTCGGGATGCACGGCGCTGCCATCGAGCGGGTTATCACCCTCATGGATTCGCAGGAAACCCGCTGCCTGCTCAAAGGCTTTCTCCCCGAAACGGGGGACATCCTTCAGGTTGTCGCGGGATCTGAAAACGCCATGTTCTTTCCTGAAATCAACGATGTTCTGTGCCAAAGAGGGACCGACGCCTGAGATGTATGTCAGGATTTTCTTGCTGGCTGTGTTCAGGTCTACGCCGACCTGGTTAACGCAGCTGACCACCACATCCTGCAGACTTCTCTGAAGGGAAGCCTGGTTAACATCATGCTGATATTGGCCGACACCGATGGATTTAGGATCGATCTTGACCAATTCTGCCAGGGGATCCATGAGGCGGCGGCCAATAGACACCGCTCCCCGTACCGTCACATCATAATCGGGAAACTCCTCCCTGGCAATGGTCGAAGCCGAATAGACCGAAGCACCGCTCTCATCAACAATAACGGCTATAATATCTTTTTTAAACCTGATCTGTTTGATGAACTCCTCCGTCTCGCGGCTCGCCGTTCCGTTGCCTATGGCTATGGCCTCAATATCATAGGCATCGACAAGGGTCTCTATTTTATTCATAGCCCTCCTGGTCTCCTGCACAGGCGGATGAGGATAGATGGTCTCATTGTACAACAGATTGCCTTGTTTATCTAAGCACACCACCTTGCATCCTGTCCGGTATCCGGGGTCAACAGCCAGGATATTTTTAGGTCCCAGCGGGGGCACCATTAACAATTGTCTGAGGTTATCTGCAAAAATCTGTATAGCAGTCTCATCAGCCCTGTCCTTGGCCCAGTTGCGCATCTCTGTCTCCAGCGAAGGCTGCAGAAGTCTCTTATATGAGTCACGTATGACCCTGTGAATGAGATCGGCCGTCATGCTGTCTTTTTTAAGAAAATTCCTTGCCATAAGAGCAATGGCATCTTCTTCAGGCGGAGCTATGGATATGTTAAGTATCTTCTCATTCTCCCCTCTGAACATAGCCAGAATACGGTGGGATGGGGCCCGGTGTAAAAGCTCTTCATGCTGGAAGTAGGTCTGGTAATTCTCGCCTTCTTTTTCCTTACCCTTGATCACCCTGCTTTTGATAACGGCCGATCTGAAAAACAATTTGCGTACTTCGCCGCGTGTGTATTTGTGCTCATTTATCCATTCAGCGGCAATATCCAGTGCGCCGTTGATAGCCTCGTCAGCTGTGGCTATACCTTTCTCCTCACTGATGAAACTCAATGCCCTGGTTGCTATATCCGGGTACGTTTGTGACATGATCATCCGTGCCAACGGTTCCAGGCCTTTCTCTCGTGCCAGGGACCCTCTGGTCTTGCGCTTGGGACGGTAAGGCAGATAAATATCTTCAAGCGTTGAAAGAGTGGTCGCCTCCTTGATCTGTTTCTCAAGCTCCTCGGTCAGTTTACCCTGTTCCTTCATGGTGTTAAGAATGGCCTCACGACGTTTCTCGAGCTCTTTGATCTGATGAAGACGGTCTCTTATTTTTATGATGGCCAGCTCATCCAGACTGCCTGTCATTTCTTTCCTGTAACGGGCAATGAAAGGTACCGTTGCACCAGATTCCAGCAGACGAACCGTATTCAGGACCTGGGAGGCTTTTAAATTCAGCTCAAGGGCAATGATATGGGCGAAATGATCATTCAAAGATATAACGGTACTGACGCTGAGGGATGTGGAAAAATTGTCCGATTAATTTACGACAAGTTTTTCCACATCAAAGAAGGCATCATTAAACAATTTAACAAGATAAATCCCTTTGGCCCGCCCTGCGAGGTCAATGTGTGTGACGCACTTTCCTGTACCATCATTATTCACTGCGGATATTTTATCTCTTTTAACCGCTGTTCCTGTCATATCCAATATTTCCAGTGATAAATCTGAGCGAATGCCGCTAATGGCAATGGTAAACTGACCGGAAGTCGGGTTGGGATAAATTTTGACAAAAATATCTTTTTGTGGTTGGATTAGCCCTGTGCACAAGGCAAAGCTAAAAACAACGGTTACCGAATCCGAAGCTCTGCAACCGGTGAGGGGATTGGTCACTTTAACCCAATAGCTTTGAATATCAAAGCCAATGCCTGTGGTGCCGACCTGCAAGGTACGTCCCCAGGACTGATCTGACCATTCATATTGGCAGCCCGGATTGCCGGCATCAAGAATGATGGTGTCATAAACACAGGCCATGATCGTATCGTGAGAATGAGTGGTACCTGCAGTTAAATCGATTGAGGGTAAGGGATCGACAAAAACGGTCACAGAACCATTCACCGAATTATAACCGTCTGAAACGTTGACATGATAGGTGGTGGTATCAGTTGGGCTGACCGTTACGCTGACATTATGAGAGATGACCGTACCCGATTCATCCGTCCAGGTGTACTGGTAAGATTCTGATCCCCCATATGCCAGGGCTGAGATTTCAGTCTCCTCATCCCGGCAAATCTCTTCAGGCTGAGCATAAACATTTACACCCAAAGGACCACCTGTCACTGACAAAACCATCTCATCTTCATCGGTACATCCATAATAATCTGTAACCTTTAAAGTAAAAATAGCCGATCCGGTCATATTAACGGTCTGAGGATTCTGTATATTGGGATTAACAAGCAGCACTGCGGGCTGCCATTGGTAACCGTATGTGCCCGATCCGCCGGTGGCGGAACCATGCAGCACCGTCCAGGTGCCATAAGGTATGGAATCGTCATCGCCGGCATTGGCTACAGGAAGGGGATGAACCGTCACGGTCACACTGCTGCTGACAGTCGCATTGCCGTCATATACCGACAAAGTATAGGTAGTGGTTTGTGTCGGATAAACAACAGGATTTAAGATGTCTGAGGAGAAACCGGGTGGGTTGGATGACCATGAATATGTGTAAGTCTCTGTACCGCCTGCGACAACACCGCTGAGTTGAACCACCGCCCCGGTATTGCACATCTGATCCGGGTCGGCCGTGACACTCACGATCTGCAAAGGACCACCATGAACCGTCACCTCCACGCTGGCGTCGTCAGAGCATGATGTACCCTGATCGGTGATGGTAACGGTGTACAAGACGGAATAGTCGAGGTGCACCGTGGTGGGATTCTGTGAAGTTGGATCCAGAACCTTATCGGGTGGTGACCATTGATAGGTATAGGGTCCGACACCTGCAGTGGCGAGCGCATGCAGCGTCGTCCACGAGCCATAGGGAATGTCGGTCTGGTCGGCGGAGGCCTGCGCTCCCGGTAAAGGTTTGACGGTGATGGTTATGCTGCCCTCAACGGTATTGTAACCGTCGTTGATGGTGACAGTGTATTCAGTTGTAACCTGCGGACTGATATAGGGATCAGAACTTGTGGAAGTGAATCCGGGCGGGTTGGACACCCAGTCATAAGTATAAGTACCGGAGCCACCGGAAGCCAGGGCATGGAGATAGGTGCCTACACCCAGGCACAATGATTCCTGTTCGGCTGTGACCTCGACACCCAATGGGCCTCCGGTCACGGTCACCTTCATGTCATCCTCATCCTGACAGCCATTATCATCGGTGATTGTCAGATAAAAAATCGTCGTGGCCGTCATATTGACTGTCATCGGATTTTCAACATCAGGATCGACAAGCATATTGGCCGGTTCCCAATGCCATGTATAATCGGGTGTGCCGCCGGAACCCGATCCGTCGAGGGTAGTCCAGGTACCGTAAGGTATCGTCTGATCGGCTCCGGCATCAGCCGCAGGAACAGGGTAAATGCCCACTTCCACGCTTCCCGCCATGGTATCGGAACATATCTCATTGTATGCGTACACACTGTATGAGCCCGGGAAGGTGACATGATCGAAACTCAGCGGGCCTCCGTTACCCTGCAGGACGGTGCCCGTAGATAAGCTGTCAAGAAGAAGTTCGTAAGTGACGCCCTCCTCGGAACCCGATAACAGAACCGATACGCCATCCTCATTTTCGCAGTAATTACCGCCACCGCTCACATCAAATACCGCAGGGACCAGGGCAGCAATGATCTCAGCCGAACCCAGCATGTCCGATGATCCGCAATTACCATAGGCTTTGATGGTATAGGTCCCCGGAATCTCCTGGTGGCCAAAATTGATGCCGCCAACACCTGTGCCCAGGATGACCTGGCCCGTGGTCACACCGTTCAGAAAGAGTTCATAATTGACAAATGCTTCAGAGGTATTGGTGTCAAGGTAGACCTCAGGGCCGAGGCTGCCTTCACAGTAAGCGCCACCGCCCCCCACAGGGAACTGTATCGGCAGGCTCCGGACCGTGACCAGCCTGCTGATGGAATTGCTGCATCCCCCGGCGTCGGTATAGGTATACGTTATGGAATATGGACCTCCGACACCGGCTGCGCCAGGATCGAACTGAGCCGAGTTATTGCCCAGATCAGTGATACCGGGGCCTTCAAAAGTACCGTTGCCGGTCTCCGGATAATGATTGCCATAGAGTGTATCGGGATCCTCGTTGACACACCAGAATGGATACAATCCGGTAAAATCCACGGGAGGCAGTCCCTCCACAAGTGTGAAGGAATATTCCGTGGAATTGGCTATATTATCGCAAAGATCCTGAATAGGCCCCACAATCTTCAGCTTGTAATCGCCCCCATTCATGATGGGAGGATTGAAGATCAACGTGAATCTTTTTTCCTGAGTCCCTCCCACTTCACATGCATCACCGATGACATCGGTGATGGTGTAAACAAATCCTGATGCATCCTTAAGTTCAAAATCAGAAGGTTGAACGGTGCTGCATTTAACGTTTTCAGAAAAATCGAAATACAATGACGTTTCACCGGCACACCCTATCGTTTCCTGAAATTCGCTGATGTAAGGTTTAACGTTATCAAAAATGGAAGCTGTGGAAGCGCTGAAGTCAAGGGTATAACCATATTGCGACTGGCTCCAGTTGCTTACGCACATCACATAGGTCTCACCTGTACTGACGGGTATATCGATATTCCACTTATTGGTCAGACCGCCATTCTGACAATTGGTAGTCCCTCCCATGGCCGTGCTGGCACCTGTAGGCCCATTATAGCCCAGGTTACCGTAAGCATTGCAACTGGCCTGCATCTCTATGGCATCGTTATAGATCTGATAGCATTCAAAACCGTTAAGCGAATAAACAGCCCAATCGTAATCATCGTTGGGATCATTGGGTGTGATGGTAAAACGGACGATACCTGAGTTCTGGACGGTAATGATATACCAGACGTCATTTTTCTCACCGTCCATGCAACTGTAAGGGCACACCTGGTCTGGATTAATCTCATTGGGATAGTTACCGGAACCGATATAAGACTGCTCGGTAAAGTAAACCTCCTGGCAGACAGGGATGGCACCCAGACAATCCTGGACGGTTGGGATTTGGGCAATACCTGTAAAACCTGTGAGAAGAAGAAAAAACAGTAATGCGGATTGGCGAATTAAGTGCATTTTAAAAGGAATTATAATCTGGTTTTGGTTAACGTAACAGTGTTACATATCCTTTAAGCACCACATTATCATATTTGCCGAAGTCAAGAGCCACATCATAGGTCACCTTATAAATGTACACCCCCGGGTAAGCAGGGGTATTATTGACCGTACCATCCCATCCTTCATTGATGTCGTTATCCTTAAAAATGATTTGTCCCCACCTGTTAAAGATAAGCATTTGATAGTTTAATATGGCGCCTGAAGGTCCTCGTGGCACAAAACGGTCATTGATACCGTCGCCATTGGGAGTAAAAGCATTGGGCATATAGATTTTCGAGCGTAAGATCAGGATACTGTCGATATTATAGCAGCAATTGCTGTCGACAACGATCACATAATACATCCCTGTATCGCTGGCGACAAAGTAACGGCCGGAGGGTGTTGATTCAAAGTTCCAGAAATAGTAATCATATCCCGGACCGGCATCCAGTGTAAAAGAAGCGCCCGGATAAAGATAGGCGGTATCCGGTCCTATGTTGACATCAGGCAGAGGTAAAATGGTGACCTGCTCACTGCCAGGGAACTGCTGCCCGTTAAATGTTTCAGTGACGTTGACGTTGTAAGTCCCGGGCGCACTGAAAATATGACCGGGTGTTTGAGAGGTGGATGTATTATTTCCGGAGGCAGGGTCTCCGAAATCCCATTGTTGCGTAATGATGTTTGATGTGTTGGTGATATGAAAGGAGGTGGTGTCTTTAAAACAATGATGCAAATATGTAAAGTGAGGGATATCCAGATAACTCTGCATGAAATTAGGCAATCCTGCCGTGGCAAAACGTCCTGCCAGGTCCTGCCCGTCTTCAACATAGTTACAGGCATCGCCCGGCCGGTCAGGATTTTCTATGACACAAAGGTGATAACTCCCTGACTGTACATCTTCGAATTGAGTGATATATATTTTTCCGTCCGGACCTAACTGTATGGAGCCGAAGATGCTGTCCCTGCTGGAGGTAATACGCCGATATGAGGAAAAAGGATCGGTTTGACTCAGATCAAATTGATAGAGAAAGGAGGAATCGGGAGGAAACTTGATTGGCGGTGATGTGGATACATAGAGTTTGGCAGCATCAGGTGAAAAATCAAGACCGTAAGGATAATTGAAGACCGATTGGGAGATTCTCGGATGGCTTACTTTTCCTGTTTCAGTATCAAAATCGTAAATCTCGATAATGTCCATCCCATATATCACCAAAGCGATCCGGTTGCCGTCGGGAGATGCTTTCATATAACCCACTATGTTATTGCTTTCCACAGGACCCTCCTCTCTGGTGCCGACGGCACTCTCCACAGCATGGGTATTCACACCGTCACGGTCGACCAAAAAAGCATAAAACACGTCGGCGTTATCACCGTCATACCCATGTGATATCACCCAGGTATCTTTGCCATTCTTGTGTCTGACTGCCGTGATCTTTTCAGCCGTCAAACCGACTAATGGGACATTGGCCAGGGCGACATCTCCAAATCCGTTACCTAAATTCACGTCGACTATTGAATATCGTAATCCTTTTGTTTGTATAGGGAATCCGGGCGGATAATCTTTGTCCACGGTAAAAATATAATATGTGGATAATTTTCCCGGATTCTGAACAATAATAGCAGTCTGTGTACAACCATAGTCACCCAGGAGTTGTCCCCCGTGCGGCATAACCTGGAAATTACGATTCCAGACTTTCTTACCGTCTGTAAAAAACAACAGCTGCCCGTTTTCATCGGATATCACGGCGGTACTCTTTCCCAACGTCAGGACATTATTATTGGTCAGTGG
>Ga0172364_10000639_pt1 | contig 25414 bp, 14 predicted proteins | sample LakKivSesite10cm_FD_114545 | JGI IMG/M metagenome (GOLD analysis project Ga0172364, IMG submission 114545) | Sediment microbial communities from Lake Kivu, Rwanda - Sediment site 10cm | ecosystem: Environmental > Aquatic > Freshwater > Lake > Sediment | place: Rwanda: Western Province, Lake... | reverse complement strand
TTTCTGGACCAGTGGCAGACGCTCTGGGCTATTATCACGGGGCAGTGACATGGAGTTCAGCCGACTCTCAGCGCGCCCAGACAAGCCATAAAAAGATTGCCGCAGGCACCACAGCGGCTATGGTGAATGGAAGACCCACACGGAAATATTCCCAGAATGAGACATGATATCCATGTTTCTTGAGCAACCCGCAACCAACAATATTGGCGGAGGCTCCCACGGGCGTGATATTCCCACCCAGGCATGCGCCTACTAAAAGACCGTAGAATAAAAGGATGCGGTAATCCGCCATGCCTCCCGAAACGGCTGAATGCTCCCCCGCAAACCTTGCCACAACAGGCAGCATCGCCATCAAATAGGGCACATTATCCACCACGGCGGAAATGAAAACCGAACCACTTACAATTGCGCAAAAGGCAAGGAATCTGCTCTGTCCCGCCAGCATGCTCACCTTCCGGGCGATCATCCCGATAAGCCCCAGCTCCGTCATGGCTCCAATAATGATGAATATCCCGATGAGAAAAACTGCGGTGTCATAATCAATCCTTGAGAGAAACTTCCTGACGGGTCCCTTTCCCTCCACCGCATACCACACAAAGCCCAGAATGCCCAGAACCATGCAGATGAGACCGGATAAATAACTGAATCCCGGGTCTGCAAATGAGGAAAGGGCAAGGAGAACCACCATTGCAACAATGAGTATCACCGGCGTCCAGTTCCTCACATGCGAGACATGCTCCAACCTCACAGATGCGCCCTCTTTGCGGAAAAAAAGCCAGAGAACAATAAAGGAAAAAACCGCGCCAATCTGCACGGCGAAAAAGATGCCCGGTCTCCCTTTATAAATGAAAAAATCATTAAAGGTCATCCGTAAATATGCGGCGAGCAACATGCTCGGCGGGTCGCCAATCAACATTGCAGTGCCCTGAAGATTGGAACTTATGGCAATTCCGATTATCGGCACCACAGGATTCACATGCACTTTGTGGCACAGGGCAAACGCTATTGGCGCTACAATGAGCACAGTGGCAACATTTTCCACAAATGCGGAGATGAATCCGCTTAAAAGGCAGATGAAAAAGATGGCAAGTCCTGCATGTCCCGCAAGATTCACCAGACGCTCCGCAAGAACCGCTGGCGCACGGCTCTCAATGAAAAGGTCTGCCATGATGAGCGTCCCGAGAAATATCCCCATCACATTCCAGTTTATGGACGTGAATGCCTTGACGGGGGGAAAGGCGCCAGTCAGGGCTCCGGTCACGACAATAAGAATGGCAGAGATGGAAGATATAACACTACGCCGATGCGGATAGATAAAAACCAGAAGGTAGGTTATGATAAAAAGTAAGAGGACAAATAGTTTCATTATAAAGGTTTCAGAGTTTCAAAGGTATCAGAGTTTCAAAAGTTTCAGGGTTTCAAAGGTTTCAGGGTTTCAAAGGTTTCAGGGTTTAAGAGTCTCATCAGCATGCGTTAGCAGGGGAATGTCTATTTATTCAACACCTCCTTCTCAATGGTCGCCCAATAAGGCTTCAGTGTCCCCTTATATTCGGGGAGAAAGGCAACTCGGGAAAAATAAGCCGTTGCCTCACTGTATTTCTTCTCCTTGAATGCCAGATCTCCCAGATAAAAATTGGCAGTGGGGTCAAGGGGGTTATTATCCATCTCCAATTTGAAATTCTTTTTGGCTTCTTCAACATTGCCGGTCTTCAGATAGGCAAGCCCGAGGAGAGAGTAAGAGCCCTTCTGTCCGCCTGTCTTTTCCACCAGGACCTCAAAATGCTCCACCGCATCCTCATAGCGCCCCAAGGCAAGACAGACATTGCCCAACTCAAGGTGAAACGTGGCACTGCTGGGCGCCGGTGTGTTCTCCTCAAGCCAGATATAATGCTTGTAAGCCGTAATAAAGTCACCCTTTGCCGCCAACTCCTTTGCCCTGTTCATATGCCATCGCCCGCGATAGGTGGGATACATGAGGACAATGATAAGGACAAGGAGCGTGCCGAACATGATAATCAGGCGCTTCGGAGTGAAGATTTCATGCGGCGGCGCAAGTGGATGCTCCGCCACAGTGACCGGCTGTGAAACGCGATGATGTGCCCTTTTTGCCATAAATGTCGCCTTTTCCATCCACTCCGCAACAGTCGGATGAAAAACATGGGATTACATAAATCCGCCTGAGGCAGACTGTAAAGTAAAAATGACAATTTCGCCTGAGGCGGACTCCAGTTTTTGTGGTACCTTATTCCTATCTTCTGGTGCCCCTGACTGATTCTTTACACATCCCGCCAGGATACATCAATTAATAATTGACATAAAGACCACTTATAATCTATATTAAATATTATATGAGTAATATCGTAGATAAAGTATTTTTAATGCTCTTATGATATTCCCTTCCTTAATTTCTATCGCCTTCCACATGAAAAATACTCAGGAAAATCATAACCCAGTGAGGAGGTAACGAGAAGTGCATACCAAAAATAAGATTTTATGGTGTTTATTGTTTTCCTTCATGATTTTTACTTTTAGTCATCCCCCGATTGTTTCTGCTGATACATATACCCGTGTGTACACCCCGCCTTACTGGGACGCTATAAAGTGGGCGACTGCCCTGGTGCCCTATGTCTCCGGCGGACGTGCGGGCTGTAATAGTGGGTCGGGCTCTGTCGGCATTTATGCCGCGGGCTGGATTGGCGGAGGCACCGCCACCGCCACGCAATATGTCAACTTTTACGTCCCCACCAAGTCATCCATCAAAGCCAAGGTACGCATTGTCTATGGTGGCGGGACGGTTAATTTCGGTTTTGCATCGTTTTCAGGGACTGAGTGGCAATGGAATCTTGATAATGGCTCATTCCACCGACATGATATTTCACCGCCCTTCAGCTGGGATATTGTCCTTGGGAAAATTATTGACATAGTTCTTCTGATAGCGCCGGAACTCGCACCCGAGGAAAGCACTGCTGCAGAAATCATCGAGCTGTTTGACGCTATTAACACGGTTTACGGAATGGCATCTACCATGGAGCAGTTGATAGAATCCGGTGACGCCACAGACATGACGAAGTCATTTACATTCACTGCAGATTATGGTAATCATGTCCTTGGCGTGGGAATCAGGGGAACTGCCACCGGTGTTGTAACCGGAAGCGGATTCGCCATCATGGGGGGCTTTATCCCAAGTGTTACCTTGGAAATATCCAATGATTGTAACGGCTCTGCAGACCTCACAATAGGTGATGTCGACCTCTCGGACAATTATCCCATACGGGGTAAGCAAATCCAATTTCAGACCATCATAAACAATATCGGGAAAGGCTATGCGGACAACGATAAGGTGAAATTTATTATAGACGAACCGGGGAAGCCGAATGCATTCAATTACACCAGCGGCGATTGCTATAATTTTGCACCCGCCACCACCATAGTCAGGAATTTCTATTATACGCCGAAAACCAAGGGATATCTCACTTTCAAAGCAATAGCCGACCCCCTGAACGAAATTGTTGAATCCGATGAAACCAATAATGAAATGGACAAGACTTTTTACGTCAAGGGCTTGCCCCCAAATAAACCCTCTAAGCCATCGGGTCTGCCATTGGGCAAAACCCTGACTCGTAACACTACTTACACCTTTACAACTTCAACAACCGACCCGGATGGCGATGCGGTCAAATACAGCTTCCGAATCAAACCCGAAGGCGCCTCATGGTTCTTCGTCCCCGGCTGGGATACCGAGTCGGAGGGCTGGAATGATGGTAGCGTCGACTTCACTCCAACAATTGCCAACGCCATGGGATTCCCAGGGACATATTATATAACCGCCGAGGCGATTGACTCTGATGGCATGTATTCGGGTGAGTCCGATTCAGAGGTATTCTGGGTTGCCCCAAACTTCCCACCATCCGCCCCATTCATCACCGGTCCCACCAGTGGTTACACGGTTGACACTCTCACCTTCTCCGCTTACAGCTCCGATGCCGAGAATGACCCTGTGCAATATCGTTTCAACTGGGGTGATGGCACGCCCGTGACGAACTGGACTTCAACCTCAACGGGTCACAGCACCATCTCTGTCTCTCACAATTATTCAACCGCAGGGACATATAATTTTCAGGTGCAGGCAGAGGACAGTAATGGCGTAACGTCCTCCTGGTCTTCTCAATCTGTAAAAATTACAGTCTATGTCCCGCCCCCGGGCGACATTGAGGTCATCAGCACCATCTCAGCCGCATCTTTCAGTATTTATAAATCCGGCTCACTCACGTTTACCGGTTCTGGCGCATACTGGGACTCGGGCGGCACCGCTCCGGGTTACTACTCAATCGTGTTTAATGCAGTTGACGGATATTTCACTCCACCCAACGAATCCGACCAACTCTTTTCTAATGGCTATATAACATTCAATGGATGCTACGCACACAAGACCGGCACAATACATGTTTCCACGAACAATGCCTTAGCATCATTCACAGTCACCGGTTATGACACTGCCATAGGGCAGTCATTTACAGGTAATGGTATGTCATGGACAAAGAGCGACTCCTGGGTAGGTGAACATGTTATATCCTTTGGCAGTATTGCCGGCTATTGCATGCCTTACGAGAACAGGACACACAAAACGCTCGGCAATCTTGAGACTGTGACTTTCACTGGAACGTATTTATTACCACCGATTGCGCATCTTGATTTCTACACCACGCATACATGGGTGCTGGCAGGTGAGGATGCAATTTTGTTCAATGGCACAAGTTCCATCAACCCCAATACCGGCGTCGGGATTTCGAAATACTTTTTCAATTTTGGAGATGGCTCCACCCCATATTATGAAACACCAACCTTTGCTCCCGACGGGCAATTCGACGGCAAAACCACTCATTGCTATGCGCAAAGTGGAAAATACACACCCAACCTGACTGTCTATGACCCTTACGGGAACGGTAGTTCCAAATACTATGCCAGCCAGATAACTGTGAAGGGCAGACCCCGTGCAAAAATTTACATCACTCCCGCACCTGCAATATGCGGAGAAACCGTTTCCTTCTATGGTTCCGGCACTGACCCCGACGGCGATGCAATCATTGGCTATGAATGGAACTCGGACATCTCAGGATTACTTTCCACAAGCGCCAACTTCAGCAAGGACGACCTCACAACCGGCTCCCACGTGATTACCCTGAAGGTCAAAGACAGCGATAATCTGTGGTCACTGGATGAAAGATTCTACCTTTTGAATTACGACCCACGGAACTGGAAGTTTTTCAAAAATAATCCCCCACGCCTTTCCGCTCAGCCCCCATACTGGGGAAGACTCTATGGTCTCCTGCCTTATGGTATAAAATGGCTATATCCCACTGCGGGAGCAATTATAGGGTCGCCCGTGGCGGCAAATATCGATGGCAACTGGAAAAATGGACTGGAAATCGCATTTACCTCACAGGATGGAAATTTATACGTGCTGGATAATGGGGGCAATTTCCTCTGGTCCAAGAACATCGGTGCGAGCAGTACCGCCCCGGCAGTTGATTCCCTCAGCACAACCGGCTCATTATGCGTGGTTGCAAGTTCGCCCAACGGCGTTTACGCCTTTAACAATATCGGCACGCAACTCTGGCACTTCAACTCCACACCAGCAGGGATAACCTTTAATTCTTCGCCTGTCATTGCTGATATCGATAATAACCCGCATAATGGCAAGGAAACGGTGATTGCATGCGACGATGGGAACATCTATGCCATAGATTCCGGTGGCAATAAGCGCTGGAACTATAATGTGCCCGGAGCGACATTCACTGGCTCTCCTGCCGTCGCAGATGTTGACCCTCAACGCCCGGGCATGGAGACTGCCATCGGCTCCATGAATGGCAACCTTTATCTCATTGATGCCAATGGAAACTTAATAACTTCATGGGCTCCAGCCGCGCCGGCACAGATTCACACCACCCCAGCCATCGCCCAGCTTGTTCCCAATACAATGGCAACCGGAGGGATGGAAACCAATATCGTGTTCGGAGCGGATACAGGACGCGTTTATTGCCTCTGGTACACAACGGGAACTCTGTCTCTTGCATGGGAATATCCCGCCGCCGCAAATCCCGCGCTCCAACCTGTTCGTTCCTCTCCTGCGATTGGCACCGTGGGAGAATATTCCTCCGTCGGCGGCGAGGTGGTCTTCGGATGTGACGACGGCACCGTTTATGACCTCAGAGGAAACGATGGCGTGATAAAAACAGCCTATAACTGTGGAGTCGGGGTGATGGTCCAGTCCACACCGGTCATAGCCAATATTGACACCATACATTTCCTGCATCCTCAGAAGGGCGACCTGCCCGAAGTGATATTTGGTGCCTCCAACGGCAATCTATATACTGTCAGTTTGGCACAGGGTCCACAAAATCTCCCCGGAAGCCCTTACCCACTCGCCCCGCTTCTACCCATACTCTCATCCGCGGCGGTATGCGACATCAATCACGACCCTGATATGGAGATTATTATCGGCTCGACCAACGGCACGCTTTACATGCTTGCGCCGATGAAAAATCCCGCTCTTGTTCCAGCGGCTAACTTTTCTGCCGACCATACAACCGGCAATGCCCCGCTATCAGTTACGTTCACCGACCTATCCACAAACACCCCAATCCAGTGGTATTGGGACTTCGGCGACGATTATACAACAAACACAGCGCATCCCACGCACACCTACGACATGCCAGGCAGTTATACCGTCACCCTGTTCGTCACCAATGAGCATGGCACCGGCACAACAACCAAGACAGGTTATATCATTGTTTCAAGTCCGCCTGTCACGGCGTTTGACTGCACCCCTGCAAGTGGATTCGCCTCACTGGATGTGCATTTCACAGACCAATCCCAGTATAGTCCCACCTCATGGTCATGGACATTCGGCGATACGGGAACAAGCAACAAACAGAATCCATCGCATACTTACACCAGTCCCGGAACATACACGGTCTCTCTGACCGCAACGAACGCCAATGGCTCCAATATGCTGACAAAAACTGATTGCATTCTGGTTCTCACCGCACCACCGGTGGCGGATTTCACACAGGACGTCACTGACGGCAAGGCACCACTCTCCGTGAATTTCACAGACCTCTCCACGGGATACCCAGCATCCTGGGACTGGAGCTTCGGCGATGGCGGCACCAGCAATGCCCAAAACCCGTCACACTCTTACACCAGACCGGGGGATTATCTTGTTACCCTGACGGTTACCAATGCGGGTGGCTCGGATACGAAGACAAATTCCGTGCTAATCTCCGTTGAGTCACAGACGGAAAGCGTTTTGATTCCTGGAGTGCCGGACATCAATCAGCCGCCGACCAAAACACTTCCCTCCACAACTCAGACGAATTTCTGTGCCCCCATTGCGGCGGTGAACATCACGGAATACTGGGATTATATCATCAAGGATACTAACGCACTTGCTGTCGATGCCACGCTCTCAAGCCCCACCGTCGCTGAATATGTCGGATACTTCATGGACACAAATAACGATGGTAGCAAGGACAGGGGCAACGATACGGATAATCATAATGGAACCTTCATCAAAGATGAAGCCGTTGGACTGACGGAATTTGTGCGGTGGGATGCAACTCATCCATACAATACGCCGCCCGCAACGCCGCCGGCTTTGCCTCCTTTCAAGGCGGGTTACGTATGGGAAACCACCACGGATTACACAGTCGGCTGGAACTTCTACAAAAACGAGATAAACGCCTCCAGACCTGCATTGGTCAACTTCTCATTCTGGAATCCCTTGCCCACCGACATAAGCGTCGTCAATACGGCAACGGGTGAGGAAATTAACGTTTACATATGGGGTGGTGAGATATCCGATTCCCAGTCAGCCAATCCATCCAACCCCGAAGAAAACTGGAATCTCCAGACCAGCGAGAACTGCATCGGGCACACAGTCACGGGCGTTGGTTATATTGAAAACTGGGACCCCGATGATACCGGACCGCTTCCGGAAAGCAATTTCCTCATTGTGCACGACACGTGGGACACAACGCCGAAAAACGTCGCCATTCCGTGGCAGAACTGGAACGCTACAATTAAAGTAAAGGCGATCAAGACTCAAACAAGCGTGGAGCCAAGCTGGTTGCTTTATTGAAAAGACAACATGAACCCGTTATTCTAAAGGGCGGAAATCATATAAAAGTTTTCTGCCCTTACACTTTTTTAAATGGGTAGAATGATTATGGTATTATTCACAAGACGATTGGTTATAGTTGTTTCTATTCTGATGATGCCGTTTACTATTGGCGCACAGAGACAATTTCCTGATACTACCGGCGGGATTTTCGTCTATGCCGACCAGCTACCATGGCCCATGACGGACGCCCAGATGTCTTTTGCGGCAACTCATTTTGTGGGGAGTCAGAAAATGACGGCATCTCAGACGGCGGCACTCCGCTCTATCAACCCGAATTTTCTGATGCTTCACTATCGGCTCGGACTTGGCGCGGGTCCCAATTCAATTATCTCGGGCGATGATTGGAGCAATGCCTACTGGCAGGCAGTCAAAGGTCATCCCGAATATTTCTGGCGCTCACCCTCGACCAATCAGTATGCCTGGAATAATGAATACAGCTGGTATTACATGAACGTGGGTGCCAGCACTACATGGGTGGACTACTGGACAAGCGCAGTGGCTTCTGAAATCCAGTCAATCGGCGCCGATGGCGTCTTTGCCGACAGCTATGGCGAAGTGCTCCCGAATACTTTCGGCGTGAATTCTATTGCCGATAATCCTGCGCCGCTCGGTGACATTCCACCTGAACTTGACGGCACGAACCAGCTGAATGGCTGGCTCTCATCTGTCAATGCTTACGGGAACGGCATTCTCTCACGCTTCGCAGTGCTGAGTCCAAGACCGCGTTTCATCCCCAATTTCGGCGCACTCGTAACCGGATGGGACACACTCGATAGTGGCGGACTCGACATCACGATTTGTGACGGCGCCATGATTGAGGGTTTCGGCGAATGGGGCGCACCACCGCTCAACGGCGAATATTCAGACTGGGTTCTTCAGATGAATAACGCCCTGCATCTTGTCAACGCAGGGCGCATCGTCCTCTGTCAGAATTACATACCCGGCGACACGCCGGCAGAATTGAATTCTCCAGCCATACTTCAACGCCGGATGTTTGTCATCGGGTCGTATCTTCTCATTAAAGGAGCGCATACCTATATCAACATGCTCAACGGCAGTCAGGCTGATGTCTCCGGCGTGGCACTTGAATACTGGCCCGAATATGACCTGCCCATCGGCACAGCGACGGGTTCACCGCCTTCTCAGATTGAGAATCTGGTCTCCACAGACCTTGGCGGCGCTTATGTCAGAAATTATCAGAAGGCGCGAGTGCTCGTCAATCCCACGGATGCGACCATTGGACCCATCAATCTCGGCGGAACGTTTTATCGCGCAAGGGCGCACGGCGGCGGGCAACTGGATGATAACGGGGCACATCATGGCACACTTTCTTATGAGGCGGTGTCAGTCCTCACTCTTCCCGTCAATTCAGCGGCAGTCCTTTTCTTTGAAAATCCCAGCACGGGAACCGTCCAGACCCCGACTCCCACTCCAACGCCCACACCAACCCCAACCGGGCCGGGCGTGCATTTCAAGGAGGGCTTTCATCAGAACGGTCAGACTTTTCTCACATGGCAGGAAGACACAACTATAGAGGGCGAGCAATATAATATCTATCGCTCATCGACACCCATCACAAATGGGAATCTGCCCTCTCTCAAACCCATCATGACGGTTGCAGAACATTCCAGCTGGGCAGTGCAGGAGCGGCAAATGGATTCGCCGCATTTTCAGAATTTCATCATCAAAAACGTGAACGAAGGCGGTTTGCCCCTTTCAGACACGACAGGCTTCCTCGTCTGGACGCCCGGTGAAAACGCAACATCCTATTACGCCATCACAAAGGTAATAGACGGTCAGGAGGACACGACACTCGGAACCACATCGATTGTGGGCCCGCTTGCTGAGACCAATGCTCGTCCACGCCCCGTCCTTGCTTATATCACACAGCCTGAAGGCAGGGGCAGAATTTATATTCAATACATGGACCTGCGCGATTGGAATCCTACCCTCGACGGATATACCTACGCCTATTGCGTTATGGTGCCACCTGATTACGACAATTCACATAAATACCCTATGGCGCTTGTTCTTCATGGACACGATGCCCGTTACGAGGTCAATGACGGCACACCCTATGATTTTCCAATCATTTACATCAGCCCCGACGACCCAACCAATACATGGTGGTATGGATGGAACAAGACCCACGATTACGGGACTGGCGAGAATCCCACGACAGGCACGATTGTGAATTATACCGAGATGCGTCTTATCCGGATGATTTATGACACTGTTGATGACCCATATTATAATGTGAACGAGAACCTGATTTATTGCTGGGGTCACTCAATGGGCGGCACAGGCGCAATTTCCCTGGGCATAAGATACCCGAATATTTTCAGCGCCATTTACTCCAGCGAGGGGATGACGAATTTCAAAACGCAGGACACACCCGGCACGGTATGTCCGAATCCGGTTACGTGGGTTGAAAATGATGGAAATCGTTTCTGGGGTTCTGTGGCGCTGAATCTTCCTATCGAAAATCATTCACCCAACCTTGGTCCTGGCGGCAGACAGCCCGCATCACATCTTTCATCCTTTAACGGAACTGGCGTCTGGGATTGGTGGGACAGACCCTATGTGCTCAATCAATTGATGAAAGGGCGTGACAAGGCTTTCATTCAATCAGCTCATGGGAATCAGGACTGCGTAATTTCCTGGGACACGCAGGGACGCCCATTTTATCAGGCACTGGATGATGCCCGAATTGGCTGGAGCGGTGGAACAATGGAAGCCGACCACACATGGATTGGATTCTTTGGAATGTCCCCCACAATGGGTCCCGGTCAGGCTGTTCCCGGCGGCTCTCCCGATTGCTACGATGCTTTTCCAGAATGCTTCAGCTACGAGAAAAACATGAGTTTTCCGGCAATCTCTCAGAACTCGGGCAATTCGCCACTGCCACCATCTTCCAGCGGGACATCATACTACAATCTAAACGTCACATGGGCATTGCCCTGGCTCGATGGCGACTATCATGGAGAGATTACAGATACGCCGACCACATGGTCGCTCGTTATTTTCTCAGTAGCCGCCAATGAGCAGACACCTGCGTCAGACATCACTGCAACCGTCACGCCACGGCGCACGCAGAAATTTCGCCCGTCGCCCGGAGCAAAAGTTCGCTGGGAGACACGCGAGAGAGAAACGAACAGTCTCATCGCACAGGGTGAGTGCACTGTGGACAACGTCGGACTTGCAACGGTCCCAAACGTGCAAATTCGTGTGCAGGGAACTCGCCTGACCCTTATCGTGGAATCCGACCCTCTGCAAAGTATTAAGGATTTTCTTCTGGGAAGAATTTCACTCACGCCTGAAGAGAGAACCCAACTGGATACAAACAAGGATGGCGTGATAGACGTTGCAGATATTGTGACATTGCTCGGCGGTATGTAACAGAATATCCCAATGACTAATATCTTACTTCACCACAATGCACTCAATCTCCGTGGCAGAGCAGATTACTTTCAATTCTTCCACCCAGTTGCCGTATGTGCCGTGAATGTGGTTGCAGTTGATGGCTTCTATGAATGCCTCGGCGGAGCAGTCAAGCCGTGCATAAGCGTGTGGCCAATTGTTCTGCACCCCGCGTGCAATCTTTTTATCCATCTTTCCACCAAACGTGACAAACTCGCCATGTGCAATCGTCATGCGGTAGCGGTTGGTGTCTCCTGAGCGGGTCAGGCGCGCAAGCGTTACCTCTCCCGGCGCCGCAATGTGAAAAACCGATGCGCCGCCCGCGGGGAAATAAAACCCCTCAGGACGAAATTCCACCTTTGCCAGATTGACCTTCGGCTCAAATGAACGCGCCGCAAAATATGTGGCATGCTCACCGGAGTTACACAAATCCCAGACGTCCAAATCGGTGTGGTAATGACGGATGTCCGCGAACAGTACGGGCAGTCCGCTGATGAGATGGAAAATCTCCATCGTGAGGGCGGCGTCCATGTCCGCCTCCGTGGAGCAGATGACTGGGTCGTGCGGCTCGCCCTCCGGTCCATAAGGGTCGTTCAGGAATGCCTCGGCAACATCAGGCGTGGCGAAATGCTCGGATAATTCGCGCTGACCCTTGATGCCGCAAAAATCGTATTTGAACTCGGCACAGAGGTCGCGCACGGCATAATACATCCCGAGCTGACGTCGGAGGAGTTTCTCCGTGAGACACATCTCTGCATCGGGCTCAGTCCAGTGGATTTTGTGGACATGCTTCTTCAAAAACTCAAGTGCGACGTAAATGCGACCGCGTTTCTTTTTCATCTCGAGCTCGGCACGGCGGACAAGTTCAAACTGGTCAATGTGGTCAACGTCGATACCGAATTTCTTCATCCAGAGGGCGGGGTCGGCAACGGCGGTGTCAATGCCGAGCGAGCGCCCGCCGATTAGGGCGAATGTCATGCCTTTGAGGCGATTCAGGGCGCTGATTGCGAGGATGCGCGACTTGACCTGTTTGTAAGTCTTTTCGTCATTAATATCGCCGAACGTCTTGAAGAATTTGACGCCCGTCTGGTCAAGCGAGCCGGCATTTGCAAGCATCCCTACGAGTCCCGGATATTGCGGGTTGAAATTGGCAAAAAGGAGGAGCGGTTTGGGACAGAACTGAGCCGCCACGCGGGAATATTGAGGCCATGCCCAGACAGAGAAATTGAAGATGACGCAACTGACGCCTGCGGCAGACATCTTGCGCCCCTCGCGCGCCGCAATTTCATTCTGCCAGACAACCTCATCGCCCGTGACGACCTCAAATCCATCGCCCTCGAGCCGACCTTTAATTTCTGCAAGAAATTTCTCATTCACCGGCGTGAGCGGTTTCTGCAGAAATTCCCTCCCATCCCCGAACGTCAAAATCCCGACTTTGGTTTTGTGCACCATAACACACCTCCAACTGGACTTTTGAACCTATTATAACAAGACGCCTTCACTATGAACATTCATTAAAAAGGGGTCGTAATCCTCATTAAAACGTTTTTCATTCATGGGAATAATCGAAAATACTGCACTATATTCATATAAAATCTTACCACCAACTTCATATATTATCGCTTTGGTATCTTTCGTCACTTCATCCACAATGGCGAGGATGTCATAATCGGAATCCGGACTGTTTTCACCGCGGGCGCGGGAACCATATAATATCAGCTTCTTTAAATGGGAACCAAGCGCCTTCCTGAGCTCCTGAACAAATGTGCCCAGAACTTTATCCTGTTTCAGAATCTTAGCACCATCGGTCATACATTCTCTCCTGCGAAAACAATTATTTATTCTATCCATTTGACCTTTGAATCGTCAAGGACACTTTACAAGACAGGGATTAGTTCCAGAATATAATTGCGACTAAAATAATTCTTTCCTTGACCGTTCTGTGCAAATCTGAAGACAAAAGTGGTTGCATCTTTTTTTGTGAGCGCAAAAAATGATTGATTGGAAAAATGTAATCCTCCAGCTTATCTGCGGATTGAGCGTCTTCCTCTTCGGGATGCACCTCATGTCAGAAGGACTGCTCCGAGTCTCTGGCGACAGGATGAAGAGCATCCTCGCCTATCTGACGAAAAACCGTTTCATGGGCGTTGCTCTGGGAACCATGGTCACTGCCGTCATTCAATCCAGCAGTGCCACAACGGTCATGACTGTGGGGTTTGTGAATGCCGGCATCATGAGTCTTATGCAGGCAATAAGCGTCATCATGGGCGCCAATATCGGCACCACAGTAACCGCTCAGATTATCGCCTTCAACATCATGGAATATGCCCCAATTATGATTGCGCTCGGTGTGGGCACGATGCTTTTTATGAAGAACAAGAGGTGGCGCTTGTATGGCGAGGCGCTTTTAGGTCTGGGGCTCCTCTTCTTCGGGATAACCCTGATGTCCATGGGAGTCTCTCCCCTGCGCCATCATGAGGCAACAAGGCAGATATTCCAGAAATTTTCCACCAATCCAATTGCGGGTGTCCTTGCGGGGCTCATCATGACCTCCATACTGCAATCCAGCAGTGCCACAATCGGGCTTGCCCAGGTCCTTGGTCTTCAAGGACTCATTGATTTCAACGGAGCGGTTGCCATTGTTCTTGGGGATAATATTGGCACAACGATTACGGCTCAACTTGCCGCCCTGAAAACCAACCGCAATGCCCGTCGCGCCGCCATGTGCCACACCATGTTTAACGTCATTGGCGTATGCATCTTTCTGCCATTAGTGATGACAGGCATCTATCAGAGATTTATTATCATGATTACCCCCGGCGACCCATCAAACCTCAAGCACGTCCCTCGACTCATCGCCAATTCTCACACCATGTTCAACGCCTTCTGCACCTGCCTCTTCATCGGTCCGATAAAATTACTCGAACGCATCTCCAAGTGGCTCATCCCCATGAAGCCGGACGAAGTGAAACAGAGGGTGAGTCTGCTTGAGCCTCATCTATTGGATAATCCGCCCATCGCCCTTGACCTCGTAAGGAAAGAGATAGTTCTGATGCTGGACATCTCCAAGCAGACACTGCAAAAGGGACTCACCGCAATTCTGAATAAGGATTCAGGCGCCGCGGCGCAGGTGCGGAAACTCGAGGACACCACGGATGATTATCAACATGCCATAACGGAATATCTCATCGCCCTCTCGGAAAGAAACTTGAGTGAGGAGGAGTACGACCAACTGCCAACGCTTCTACATTCCGTCAATGACTTGGAGCGAGTGGGAGATAATGCGGAGAATCTGGGCGACATCGCAGACGAGCTTCAGGTGAGAAACATTGGCTTTTCACCGGCGGCTGTCCAGAGTCTGCGGGAGATGGGTGAGCTGATACTGGGGATGTTTGAGCCACTGGGAAAATCGGTCGGGGAAGGCGACCCTGCCGCCGCACTTGAGGTCCTCACCATTGAGAAGAAGGTGAATGCCATGCGACGTCGGCTTGATGATGAACATATCGAGCGACTCATGGCAGGCATCTGTCCCCTGCCCTCATCCTCTTTCTATATTGACGCCGTGCATTATCTTGAAAAGGTCGGCGACCATATGAAAAATATCGCCCAGACGGCTTATAATCTCTTCGAATACAGCAGGGGGAAGGCACGGATTAAGGACTTAACTGGTGCGACAGCCGACGCAAAGGAAAAAACCTGACAACATTCGCCTCAGGCGGATTTTCAGATTACCGGACGCCTGTGATGGCAAGGAGAATTGGCGCCGCCTCTGTGCCGGCGGATTCAACACTTATTTTGCAGACCTTTAAATCAGGTTTCGGGTTTTTCCACGCGATATCCCAGAGGCGGATATTTTCACCGCCGTGTGTCTGCCCCTGCCAGACTATCCTCGCATTGCGTCCGAGTCGGTAATCATCCCATGCAAAAATGTCTTTACCGTAAGAAAGGTTAAGGCGGTCGGTGGTGCCATCCTCATAGCCGACGACAATTGCACCGGAGGGTGTGTTGTCTGCGGCGCGCATGGCGCTGTTCATCAGGAAATGTAATTCCGCAACGGTTACAGGGTCGTGCGAGATTTCTACGGCAGGTGGAAAATCGCCCGGAGGGTTCAGTCTGCCGGCGAGCAGAATGGCGGCACATCCTTTCTCATCCTTCTCTACGTTAAATTTGATGTCATCAAAGAGACTCTCGCCGCACGGAAGGGTAGAAAAATCAAGGTCTGGACCAAAGCCCACCCACCCATCGCGGGCTGGGGTGTCATCAAGCCGCCGGTTGGCAAACGGACGCAAATCCACGAAAAACCCGCCACGCTTTCTCATGTCAGGTTTGACATCGAACCATAAATCCGTGAGCTTCTGATGGGCGCGGAAAGGCAGATTCTCCTCCGGTGTGGTATCCCCGCTCCAGGCGTAATGCGCCGCAAGGATGTATGACCAATACTGGCGCCACGCAGGCTCATTGTTGGTGATGGCGAAATTGAACCCCGCCCAGGTGGTCTGAAGATATCCCAGTGCGCCGTTTAATACAGCCGCCTGCGCAAGGTTACGGATGTCCGTGGAGTTATCCCATCCTGCACCCACAACGGCAATCCCCTCATCCTTCCAGATTTTAAGACTGGTATATTTTTCCGGTGAGACCGGCCTATAATGCCAGTCCGCAATAATGACGTCACGCGGGAGGAGAGAGCGGCGCTCCTTCGCCTCGGCGAGGGTATTTGCATTGCAGGCATCCGCCGCCTCCGTCTTGTAAAGAAACATATCTCCCCAGAGCATCACCCGAATATTTCGCTCCTTAAACCATGTATGCAGTTTCTGGATGTCTCCCATGATGAGTTGCGTCACCGTCTTGCCGCTTTTTTTACTCCGATAGGGAAATCGTCCGGTGGTTGTAACTTCATCGTGCCCGATGTGGAAGATGCGCGGCTTGAAGAGGTCAACCGCCTCCTGGTAAACATCGAAGATCAGTTTATAAGCCTGTGGATTGGTCGGGCAGGAATGATAGGGGTGTTCAGGGTCTTCAGCAAGGTCAAGATGCTGACCATTTGTGAACATCCACTCCGTGTGACCGAGGGATTGTATCAGGGGGATGATTTCAATCATATTTTCATCTGCGGCGCGGATGACTTTGCGCGCATCATCCTTGGACATGCCATAACTATGATGCGCCAGCTCGGGATGTGAGTCCCAGGTGATGTATTCACACTCAAGGACAAGTGTATTGATTTTGAACCTCGCCATGAGTTCCCGGACGGCTTTTGCAATCTCACCCCCTGCATTCTTGCCGGTCAAACAATGTATCCCCCTGAAGTCCAGCGACGGATAATCCACAATTTCAGCCCCATGGAGGAAAACTCCCTTTTCTGAGACGCGAATGAGCTGGTCAAGTGTTGTAACTCCATAAAAGACGCCGCGTCCCGTTTTTGCGGAAATGCATGCGGCATCCGGTGTGACAAGGAGACTGTATCCTTCCGGGTGAGTTGGGACTTCAAGCCCTGCCCTTCCGCAGATAACCGCCGGTGCCGGATTGCGCCCCTCCTCACCAAGAATTATAATCCCCCCGTGCGCCTCATCGGGCGAGAGGTCTTCACGCATCACACGCGGCTCAATATTATAAAGCCCCTTGAGGTCTTTCAGGAGAAAGGCAAGCGCATTTTCCGTGCCTGTGGAGGGGTTTTTCCCGACATAAACACGTGTCTCAGAAGTGAGTGTGAGTGAGGCATCCGTGAAACGTACCTTCTTCGGGCGCGGTATGATGTAATCCTCACCCCAGTGAGGAACGCGTACAGCATCGGAGAACTGAACCGGAGCGGCGGCGGAGATATGCCCCGCCGAGGCGACCGCTGACTTCATGGTTCCGGGAAAATGTATTGTAACTGAAAAGGTGGTGGGTTTGTTCGGTATGATGGGTCTGTCCATAATGCCCATCCAGAACATCGGCTTGTTCACATCCGCCCAGATATTCTTGCGATAATCAAAAAATATCAGATTGTCTTCAGGGCGCGTCTCAATCTTGACATCGCCGAGACGCGTCCCCATTGTAAGAAAACTGAAGCCCTCCGCCACAGTGCTCTCCTTGACTGAGGCAGATTTCGCCATAATGGGGATGATGCCCTGATGCGTCTTATCGCCCATGCGTGCTGAAAAAGGACAGCCGATAATGAAACTCGGATTAAAGCATCCAACTCCCCATTCAATCCATGCGGGAACGTCTTTTGAAAAATTAAACGAGAGCGTTGCAGTGTAAGTATTATCCGGCATGAGGATAAAGGTCTCCGTGCCGGAAAATGGACAGCCCTCCCTCTCATTCATTGAGGGAAGCACTTTGTGATAAAGAGTGATTTTGCGTCCGCCCTGCCAGGGCTCAACTGTCGCCCCCCGGAGAAGATATGGATTATCTATCGGTCCGTAAAAACGCTTAGCAAAGTGCGGCGTGACGACCAAGAGAGATGTGCCGCGGATGACAGGCACACCATGGACAGTCAGGGAGACACCCTGGTCGGGGGAGTAATAAAACTCCATGTCACCAACCCGTTCAGCGAGAAACGTTCTTTTTGCAGGGTTCACCATAGCACAGGAAGAAAGCAAAAAAGAGTTAAATATGAAACAGAGAAAAAGACCGAATAAAATCTTCAAGACTTGCCCCCCCGTAAGAAATCCCTAAAATAATGAATGGAACTATATCCCCGTGCTCCCAGTGCCCCTGTGGTTAAATTTTTTAGAAACCACTGGGGACACGGGGAAATAAGGTCTAACTTGTTTCATTAATCCCCCCTTGAGAAGATACCACTTGCGACGAACCTCATAGATTTCCCGCTCGCAAGATGGGTTATTATCCGTTATCCCCAATGACTCTCCTAATTGCATAAGCCCAGTGAGCCTTCTCAGGCGCGTCTCTATATCCATACAGCGCAGTTCTTCAAGTTCAATGGCATCCACTTCCTTCCACCTGCTGATATATTGCAAAAGCGCCTCTTTTTCCATTTTTATCCCCCTTAAAATGTATCGAAAAATCAATAGTGCATTCATGCCTGTAAGTCAAATTCAAACATTAGGACTCGGACTTCACCAAGATTATCACATCCTTACAGACGGCTTTTTTGTTTGACAGATGATTGGTAATTTTATTATTAGTTTAATTTAAGTATGTTAGATGAAACTAATATTTACTCTCCTTAACTTTTGGGGGTATCGAAAATGAGCCCTTATGTTGGTGAACTCTCCAGCAGTCTGGAGAATTACTTGGAGGAGATACTTGTGCTTACCAAGGAAAAGAAGGTCGTACGCGTGAGGGATATTGCCGCACGCCTCGGCGTTGCAATGTCCAGCGTGGATGGCGCTCTCCATCGCCTTGCCGACGAGAACCTCGTGCGACATGAAAGATATGAGTTTGTGGAGCTGACGGAAAAGGGCATTGCACTTGCGCGTAAAATCTTTGACCGGCACAAACTCCTGACCCATCTCCTGCACGATATCCTCGGCGTCGATGCCGAAACAGCCGAAAAGGACGCCTGCGCCATTGAACATCACGTCAGCCAGAAGACTATCCAGAGCATAATAGACTTTTCCCTCCTGAGGGAAAAGGAGGAAAAATATCCCACACTTAAGGACATTCCACCCGGAAAAAGCGCACGTGTAATGCGGCTCACTTCTCATGGCGCCATCCTCAAACGGATGTTAGACATGGGAATTTCACCGGGTGTGGTAATCGAGGTCAAGCGCATGGCTCCCCTGGGAGACCCCATGGAGGTTACCGTCATGGGCTATAATCTCTCACTGCGCAAAAGCGAGGCTAACTCCATTCTTGTCGAACCACTCTAAAGCAGTACTGACCCGAAGTGGTTTCAAATATGTCCCGTAACATAAAATTGGCACTGGCGGGCAACCCTAATGCCGGAAAGACAACCATCTTTAACAACCTGACAGGACTGCGTCAGCACGTTGGAAACTATCCCGGCGTCACGGTGGAAAAAAAGGAGGGCTTCCTGAATTACAGGGGATATGAATTTACCATTGTTGACCTGCCGGGAATCTACGGGCTAAGCGCCAGCTCCATTGACCAAATCGTCGCTCGAAACTTCATCGTTGATGAAAAGCCAGACGCGGTCATCGATGTCATTGATGCCTCCAATCTTGAGCGCAACCTTTATCTTGCCGTGCAGTTGTTGGAGCTTGGCGCCCCGCTCATTCTTGCGTTCAATATGGCTGACATGGCGCAGAAACAGGGGCTATCCATTGATGCGGACAAATTGAGCACACTTCTGGGTGTACCCGTCATCATGACCGTTGCCACACGGTGCGTCGCAATGCAGGACATCCTCGATTCCGCCATTCGGCTCATTGAAAGTAAGTCCGTCCCTGTGCGCACCCGCATACATTATGGGCGGGAGGTTGACCGACAGATCGCCCGCATAACAGATGCGGTGTTGAAAGACCCCGAACTTTCGACTAAATATCCGGCGCAGTGGATCTCCATCAAACTGCTGGAGCAGGATGCTGAGGTCTTAAAACGGGTGAAGGAAAGTCCCTTTGCCCCCGCCATCCTTGATGCGGTGGAGAAATCCTCTGAGGCAATAAGAGGGCTCTTCGGTGACGACCCGGAGACCATCATTGCGGAGAGGCGGTATAGCTTCATCAGCGGGACATGTGAGGAAGCGGTCCGACGGAGCTTTGAACAACGCCACGACATCTCAGATATGATTGACACCATACTTCTGAACCGTCTTCTGGGTCTGCCAATTTTTCTTTTACTTACCTGGCTCATGTTCAAGTTTGTCTTTTACGCAAGTGAGCCGATGGAGTCAGCGATTGAGGGATTTTTCGGTCTTCTGGGGAAATGGATAGGAGGTCTTCTTCCGCCGGCGAGCCCAATTCGTTCCCTCATTGTGGATGGCATCATCGGGGGCGTGGGGAGTGTCCTTGTTTTCATCCCCGTGATTTATCTCATGTTCTTTGCAATGTCACTTATGGAGGATTCGGGGTATTTAGCGCGTGCGGCATTCCTCATGGATAATTTCATGCACAAGATTGGACTGCACGGACGCTCCTTCATCCCGATGCTTCTTGGATTCGGGTGCAGTCTGCCCGCCATTATGGCAACTCGCACAATTGAAGACGAGCGCGACCGACTGACGACCATACTTGTCATACCATTCATGTCGTGCGGTGCGCGTCTGCCGATTTATGTACTTTTTATAGGCGCTTTCTTCCCTGAGGCACAGGCTGGCAACATCCTTTTTCTTATCTACCTGATAGGGATTTTTGTGGCTATTATCATGGCATGGATACTCCGCAGGTATCTCCTGCGCGGACCGGCGGCGCCTTTTGTCATGGAACTGCCCCCGTATCGCATCCCGACCATCCGGGCAACCCTGGTTCACATATGGGAGCGCGGGGCTGTGTATCTTAAAAAGGCGGGGACAGTCATCCTCGCCGGCGCCATCATCATGTGGTTTATCAGCAATTTCCCATGGCATCCGAACTATCCTGACAATAGAAACGGGGAAATGAAAAGGATGGAAATGAGTTATGCCGGCAGGATTGGAAAGGTAATCATGCCGGTTTTTCATCCATCAGGGATTTATGACTGGCGTCTGGGCGTGGGACTTGTTGGTGGGTTTTTCGCCAAAGAGATTGTGTTAACGACGCTGGGAACCCTCTATGCCGCCGGGGAGGGTGAAGGTGAGCACAACATTTCACTGCGGGAATCGTTGCACACTACCGTCCGCCAGGATGGCACGCCCCTCTATACACCACTTATTGCCTTCAGCGTGATAGTCTTTTTTCTTCTTTATCTCCCCTGTATCTCCACCGTTGCCATCATACGGAGAGAGACGAACACCTGGCGCTGGCCCATCTTCGCCATCCTTTATACCTTCGCCGTTGCCTGGGTTGCATCCTTTCTCATTTACCAGGGAGGGAGACTTCTCGGACTGAAATAGGACAGGTCGGACACGTGAGTATTGCCGCCTGATGCGCAAAATCTCCTTAATAATTTTAGCGGGGCACTAAATTACTTTTCCGCAGATGCGTTCCTGCACATCTGGACTGACACGCGCATAGTGGGAAAATTGCATGGTATGGGTCCCGCGTCCCTGAGTGAGGGAACGCAAGTCAGTGGCATAGCCAAACATCTCTGACAGTGGAACATCAGCCCGAAGAATCCGGAGGTCGCGGCGCGTCTTGATTTCCTCAATCTTTGCCCGCCGCTGTTGCAGATTGCCAATGACGTCTCCCAGATTTGCGGACGGGATAATCACCTCAAGGGACATTATCGGCTCAAGTAGGTATGGGCGACCCTTTCTGGCGCCCTCCCGAAACGCCATCGAGGCGGCAATCTTGAAGGCGAGCTCGGAGGAATCCACGGGGTGGAAACTGCCGTTAAATATGGTCACACGGAGGTCAACCATCGGATAACCGGCAAGGACACCGTTCGTCATTGCCTCAATGACGCCCTTTTCCACGGCGGGGATGTATTCATTCGGGACAACCCCGCCCTTCGCCTGATTTGCAAATTCGAAACCAAAACCGTGCTCCATTGGCTCAATGCGGAGCCAGACATGTCCATATTGCCCCTGACCACCGCTCTGCTTCACAAAACGTCCCTCTGCCTCCACCGCCTCCTCAATGGTCTCACGATAGGCAACCTGAGGCTTGCCCACATTCGCCTCTACATTGAATTCTCTCCTGAGGCGGTCCACAATGATATCGAGATGCAGTTCCCCCATGCCTGAGATGATGGTCTGTCCTGTCTCCTGGTCCATCATGACGCGGAATGTGGGGTCTTCATCCGCAAGACGTGAAAGCGAGGTGGAAAGCTTGTCTTCATCCGCCTTGGTTTTTGGCTCAATGGCGATGAAAATGACCGGTTCGGGAAATGTCATCGGCTCAATAAGAATGGGGTAATCTGGGTCACAGATGGTATCTCCCGTATTCGTCTCCTTGATGCCAACAACGGCAACGATGTCGCCGGTGAAGATTTCATCCACCTGTGTGCGCTGGTTGGCATGCATGAGAAGGATGCGATTCAACCGCTCATTTCTATCCCTGCCCGGGTTATACATGAAGGCGCCCTGCTCACAATGACCCGAATACACGCGGATATAGGTGAGTTTCCCCACGTGAGGGTCGGAGACTACCTTGAATGCAAGGGCGGAAAACGGCGCTTTATCATCCGGTGCACGCGTCACGGATTCCTCCGTCTCGGGATTCTGACCCACAATCGGGGGAAGGTCGCTGGGGGCTGGGAGATAGTCAATCACGGCATCGAGCAATGGCTGAACGCCCTTGTTGCGGAATGCACTGCCACAAAGAACAGGCGTCACAAGCGCCTTGAGTGTCGCCTTGCGAAGAACCGCCTTAATATCCTGTGCAGTCACTTCCACCCCGGATACATATTTCTCCATAAATGAATCGTCATATTCCGCAATTGCCTCAATCAACTTTTCACGGTATTTGGCGGCGGTTGACTGGAATGCCTGGGGAATGGGCACCCTGTCAAATGTGGCTCCGTAATCCCCTTGACTTTCAGCCGGCCAGATATAGGCGCACCTCTCAACAAGGTCAACCACGCCGGTGAACTTTTCCTCTATTCCGATGGGAATCTGCACCAAGACAGGTCTGGCATGAAGGCGTTCAACCATCATCTTCGCCGCGCCGAACAGGTCGGCGCCGATGCGGTCCATCTTGTTCACAAAGGCGATGCGTGGGACGTGATACCTGTCAGCCTGACGCCAGACGGTCTCCGACTGCGGCTCCACGCCACCAACAGCGCAAAAAAGGGCAATTGCACCGTCAAGGACTCGTATCGAGCGTTCCACCTCAATGGTGAAGTCAACGTGACCGGGGGTGTCTATGATGTTAAAGCAATATCCCTCCCATTCGCACTGCGTTGCGGCGGAAGTGATGGTTATCCCGCGCTCCCGTTCTTGAATCATCCAGTCCATCTCTGTGGAGCCCTCATCCACCTCACCGACTTTATACGTCTTGCCGGTATAGTAAAGGATGCGCTCAGTGGTGGTTGTCTTGCCGGCATCGATGTGCGCCATGATGCCGATATTTCGAACCTTGTTAAGCGGATATTTTCTCGACATATCTCTTTCCTCACGCAAAAAACAAAAAAACCGGCTGAGAGAAATCATGTCCTTCTTGCCGGTTTTACAGTCACATCAGAATTTCCGCCAGAAAAGCGGTGCAAAAAAAGTGCGCGCGCCTATTTACCAACGATAATGTGCAAAGGCACGGTTTGCCTCAGCCATCTTGTGAGTATCTTCACGCTTCTTGATGGCTACCCCAACCTTGTTGTAGGCATCCATGAGTTCATTTGCCAGACGCTCAGCCATGGTCTTTTCAGGTCTGGAACGGGCGCTCTGTAAAATCCAGCGGATGGCAAGCGCCTGCCGGCGGGAGGGACGAACCTCAATCGGCACCTGATAGTTGGCACCTCCCACGCGGCGTGAGCGCACCTCGAGCAACGGCTTGACATTCTCCACAGCCTGAGTGAAGACCGTGAGAGGCTCCTCCCCCTTCATCTTTTTCTTAATCATTTCCATGGCGCCATAGAAAATCTGCTCGCCCACGGACTTCTTTCCATTCCTGAATATATTATTGACGAATTTGGTCACCAGCGTATCCCCATAAACCCGGTCTGGCTGGATGCCCCTTGACTCAATCTGATGTCTTCTCGGCATTGAATACATACCCCCCAAAAATTTGAATTAGTTCCAGTCCATATCTGCAGAATGCGTCGGACTTGTCGGACTCGTCCGACCTGTCCGACCCGTATGCCCTGCAAAGGTTATTTCGCCTGTGCCTCCTTCGGCTTCTTTGCACCATATTTTGACCGGCTGTTCTTGCGATTCTGCACACCCTGTGTGTCAAGAACGCCACGGACAACATGATACCGGATTCCCGGAAGGTCCTTCACACGACCCCCGCGGATTATCACTATGGAATGCTCCTGAAGATTGTGCCCCTCACCGGGGATATAGGCAGTCACCTCAATGCCGTTTGTCAGACGCACGCGCGCCACCTTGCGAAGTGCGGAGTTCGGTTTCTTGGGCGTTGTCGTATAAACTCGTGTGCACACGCCCCGCTTGAAGGGAGACCCCTGCAAAGCCGGACTCTTCGTCTTCTTCACAACATTCTTTCTTCCCTTGCGAACCAGCTGGTTGATTGTCGACATAAATCTCCTCTCACTCAATTAAAAAATTTTCCCGTAACCATCTTTTTCCAACCATTGAAAAATCCTCAAATTCATAGAGACTTGGCTAAAATACTGTCAAGGGCTTTATTAAACATTTTTTGCTCAAAATTTTTTAAGGTTATTCTAATTTTTTGTTGACGCATGTTATATTGGTATAGTAATACCATATTACCAATTAATTGAAAAAGGACGAAAACTTTGAAAAAAATTCTGCCAATCTCAGATGCGGCGGCACTCGCACTTCATACAATGACAATTATGTCTGCCCAGCCCAAAAACACATTCTCTAACGCTAAAATCGCATCCGCCCTCCGCGCCTCAGGCAACCACCTCTCCAAGGTCCTCCAGCGGCTCGCCAGGTGCGGGCTCGTCCATTCTATACGGGGTCCAAAGGGCGGCTTCCGCATCACACCCCGCTGGGAACGCATCACCCTCCTTAAAATCTATGAGGCAATGGATGGCGAATGGAAACCGATGGAATGCCTGCTGGGGCACCAACATTGCGCCATCGGCAACTCTTGCCTCCTCGGCAATCTCCTCCACAATATGAACAAACAAATCTGCAGCACCCTCGCTAATACACACCTATCTGAACTTGTCTATTCTCTATCG
>Ga0172364_10000638_pt1 | contig 25443 bp, 19 predicted proteins | sample LakKivSesite10cm_FD_114545 | JGI IMG/M metagenome (GOLD analysis project Ga0172364, IMG submission 114545) | Sediment microbial communities from Lake Kivu, Rwanda - Sediment site 10cm | ecosystem: Environmental > Aquatic > Freshwater > Lake > Sediment | place: Rwanda: Western Province, Lake... | reverse complement strand
TTAAGCGGAATTGGGACATGTTTCAGGCTCTTAGGGTTGTTTCTGAACAACTGGGTATAAACACAAAACAAATTCAGATTGCAGGCATAAAAGACGCCAAAGCCGTTACTGCCCAACACATCACAGTTGAAGGCGTATCGCCCGAAGAAATTCAAAAGGTTCAAATTAAAGACATAAAAATCCGTCCAATAGGCTATTTTCGCAGCAAGCTCTCGTCATACTTTCTTTTTGGAAACAATTTCCACATAGCCATCAGAGCCACAAGCCATCCAAAATCCACAATTAAAAAACGAATAACAAAAACCATCGAAGAACTCAAGGCAATAGGTGGTGTTCCAAATTTTTTCGGTCACCAACGCTTCGGCACAACTCGCCCAATAACACATTTAGTTGGAAAGGCAATTGTTAAAAGAAACTTCAGAAGAGCCGCAATGCTTTTTCTGGCTAAACCAAGCTTGCATGAGCATCCAGAATCTAGACAAGCCCGAGAGCAACTGCATGCCACACAAGATTTCAAACAAGCTTTGAAAAACTTTCCAAAAAAACTTCATTACGAACGCTTAATGCTTAGGCACTTAACCAAAAAACCAGACGATTATGTAGGCGCCTTTAGAAGACTGCCAATAAAGTTGCGGGAACTTTTCCCGCAAGCCTATCAATCTTACCTCTTCAACAAGTTTCTAAGCAGAAGAATTGCGTGTGGGCTTCCGCTGGTTAGGGCTGAAGTTGGGGATTGTATTGTGAATGTGGAGCGTTCTGGGTTGCCGATGCTTACGATGCATAAGATTGCGAGTGTTGAAGCGTTAACAGAGATTAACAAGGCAATCGAAGCTGGGAAAATGCGATTAGCAATTCCTCTAATTGGTTTTAAACAGCGTACATCGCTCGGTGTTCAAGGAGATATTGAAAAGCAAATCCTAGAAGGTGAAGGCATTAGCCAAGAAGTCTTCAAAATCCCAGCCATGCCGGAAATCACTGCAAGAGGAGAACTGCGAACTGCTATAACGCCGCTGAACAATTTCTCGCTGAATGAAATCTCAGAGGATTCAGCAAACCCGTTAAAACACAAGGCGGAAGTAAGCTTTATGTTGTATCATGGTTCCTACGCAACAATATTCCTAAGAGAACTTATGAAACCACGCAACCCGATAAAAGCTGGATTTTAACCAGTAAAACTTCAGTATGTTAAAGTTTGCAGATCGGAAAAATTAGGTAATGATTCTTATTTAATATGGTTTGTAAAGTATTATTAAATTACTTAGTTAGAGGAGGCGCGCTCTATGGCTTCGAGGGATGTGGCGCGGGGGGTTCTCTGCCTGTACTATAGTTGTGACTATTGCCGTTTGCTTAGTCACGCAAAAATGTTAAACGGCGCCGAAACAACATTTACCTCGTCGTAAAAGGGTGCTGAAACATGTTCAACCGCGACTATTCCTTAGTGAATAAGGGTGCTGAAACATGTTTAACTGTGACTATTCGTTAGTGAACGAGGGTGCTGGGGAATGGTTGAGGAAGCCGTTTGGGTTGAGAAAGAATATGTTAGGCCGAGGCTGAGTTCAGATGAGCTTTGGCTGATATACCGTCTCATTGACAATCAATACTGGGTGTTGAGGAGGAATCCCCATCCGCTTTGGGATCTGGAGAAGGTGAACAGATTGAGGCGAAAAATCGGTCTCTGGTGGCGCGACCTCGTATGAGGACATGCTTTGTGGTTTCAGTTTGTTATGAAAGTGTTTCTCTACTCAATAGCGCACGCGTGCACTGAGAGCCACCTAATCATTCACTTTGTGACCCTTGCGTTCTTCTACTCGTCGCAGATAATGCTTCATCAAATCACCTATATCCAAACTGAACTCCTTCAACTTCTTAGCTATAATATCCGCTGAGAGATCATTAAATGGGATGCCTGACAACGAGTTGAAGAATTTAACCGTGTTGTTCTTCAGTTCTTCCAAAGAGCTTTCTCCAAGTATCCAGAATGTCTGGGCTAGGTAAGCGTCACTTTTGAGCACCTTTGATGGGTGAATTATGATAGGCACGCCTTCACAATCTTCATAATACTCTTTGAACCAGCCTATATCGTTGCTCAATTGCCCGGTCTCACTCTTCGAAATTCCATCTCTCTTAGCAGACACCATGTTTTTGCACTCTATAATCCAGTACTTCTTGACATCTAGTTGCCATAGATTATCAGACCCACTTCCCGATGTTTTCTCCGGTCTCTGCGTTCTGAAACCTAGAGCCCCTCCCAATTCATCAACTCCCTCTTCGAATGTGTCAGAGAAAGAGTTGAACGTCAACTTATCCATGATACTCCTAACGTGGATTATTAGGGCGTTGTGATACTCAAATTTCCTAATCCATTCCAGTATTTTAGATACTCGATTGAGTCTAGTCGAAGTCAATTTTGAGTACGCAATTCCAGTCTCGGGGCGGAAAAGCCGGGCATTCTCAGAATGAGCTTTTAATTGTTTATCCATGGATTCTGTGGGATCAATGGGATACAAGTAAGTTGCCATTAATTGCAAAAACCAGCCTTTGTCTGTCTGATCAGATCCTCCACTAAGTTTCTGAAGAACATTGACTGCTTTTTCATAATGCCCTTGTTGATATAGAATCTCCGCCTCTCGCTCCAATGCTGAACGATCTAGCTGCTCTTTGCTGGATTCTTGTGTTTCCAGCAGTAACATTCTTTCCCTGTAAAACTCTTTCCACCCCTCATCTCTCTTCAAGCATTGATTGACTAGTTTCTCTATTACATACAACTGTGCTCCTTCACCTCTCATTTCTTCAGCGAGTTCCTCTCCAATTTTTATCTGCATCTGGGCTTCTTTTGAAAGAAATACTCTCTTGGCTTTCTCGGACAGAAAATCTGTAAGGTTGTTTCCACTGGTCACGACGATGCACCAATCGCTACTGCCTCGTATAGCACGACCCATTCCTTGATCGATCCTCTGCGCCAATTGTCGACGCAATCTCAAAGAGATTGGTCTAATCTCTTGCGAGTACCTGTCAGTGAGCAAACTGTATGATGGCAGAGAGTCTAAACACAGTATCCTACACGTGCTGTCTGGCAGGTCAACACCGTCGTATTCGTTGACTAGAACAAGGGCTGTCTTAGCGGTCTTTCGTTTGACTTCTGCTTTCAGATCGTTTATGCTTTCATACAAGTTACGTACGTTTGTTACTTTCGCTCCTGCACTAGCCCATTTATCGGCATGTCCAAAGGATGGAGTTATAGAGACCACTCCAAAGTCTCCGTGCTTCGCAGCAAGGTCTGATAACCATGCGATTACTTTCTCTCTTTTTAAAGTCGTATCAACAAGAGTAGGTATAAGAATCAGCCTCTCGCCACAGTATTTGACATCGCCAGATGATAGTGGATTAGTGACGCTTTCTTGTTGTATACCGAGGTCTCTCACTAAGAATGCGTCCTCAGTCAGGGTAGCAGACAGAAAAATGCGTCTATGGGCTTGCGAAAATGATGGTACCAACTCCAATGGAAGGAGCCTAGGCGCTATTTCCAGTCGGTTTCCAGAGAAGATGCAAATGGACTGTTCAAGTCTATCCTTTAGCAAATCCCATACGAATAGGAGTTCTTCGCTTTCTTTGTGTTTTTCCAATACCTCTAACACTTCTTTCCTTTTATCATGCCATGTCCAGAAAGGAACTGCCATGAGGCAATCTCTGCCATGGAAGATGTCCAAGCATGTCCCTGGCGCTTGTCTTCTTAGGGATTCTTCGAAGAGTGCCCATAATTCTTCATAGAGAGCATTTTTCTTCCCGTCAGGATTCTCTCTCCTGACTATGATTGAGAATGCCTCACGAATAACTTCAAGGCACTTATGAGCATCGTCTATTACAATAGCTCCGAGCTGAATTGGCTCCTTACCAGATCCTAATACACCAAATACCGACTTCCCATTGAACAATTTGTTGCAGTTTGTTACTAATATCGCATCCGAATTTAGAAATGCTTGAGGTGGTTTAGTAGAATCAACAGGAAATTGCACTGTTTTGATTCCGAATGAACGCGCTTGCTCAACTGTTTGATCAACGAGGTAATTGTTAGGGCAGATGTAAACGGCTGGGCCTAGTCCCTCGTTAATGGATGACTGGAGAATAATCAAACCGATAAGGGTCTTACCTTGCCCTGTATGTAATTTTACGATCGTATCCTTTTTAACACGTAGCTTTTCATGCCACTCTTTCAATACAGATTTCTGTGGTGGCCGAAGGTATTCCTTCCCACTTTCCTTGTCCAGGTTATCGAATATTGCAATCGGATCTGTATCTTTAACGAGTTTCTTCTTACCTAACAGCTTCTTGAAATCTACCAACGTGTGATCCCCCTACGCTTGTTATGTCTACCTAACCAAAATCCGAATAAGCGAACTCGCATTTCAACTTATCGTTGAGCTTGCAAGAGGCGAGAAAATAATAGTGTCGAGAGAGAGGCATGCCAAAGAAGGAATGGAGATTATTTTGGAGGCACTACGATTCTTGCAGAAAGTTCAGGTCCCCCATGATAAGCTTCTATTTTATTGTCTTGCAGTTGAGATCGAATACTGTGGAGCGTTATATTGTGAAACGCTCTTGGAGAAATCTTGCTTATCTGATGCTTAAATTACTAGAATGTGATATACGTGCAAGAACCATATTAATATTGACAGATGACATCTATCATTCGGTCTTTGATCTTGTTCCTTAGGATGCTATTGCATTTCACAGAAGTCGCACCCATCAATATCTTCTTCGACAAGATAGTCGTCTGAGCTTGTCATTATCTTATACCCGTGGCGCAACACCTCTCGCGCAATGAGTGTCTTTACAAGCATACCCAAGCCTTTAAGTTCTGAGATTTTGCAGAGGTTGTATTTGCCACTAAAAAGCTCATAAGCGGAACGAACGCGTTCTGCAAGTCTAATCGTATCAGCCACTACAATGTCATAGGTTCCAGGAACTACTATAAGAGATATTGAACTCGTTGCAAGTTGAGAAGAATTATTCAGCGCGCTAGACAATGCACCAGCAACATCTTTTGAGGATATTCTTTCGTCAAACGCGATATCAGAGATTGAGTAGCCAATTTCTCTGCTCCTGATCAAACAGCAGACTGGCGACTTCATTTTTTCATAAGCGGCCAATACTCTGCGAAGAATCTTGGATAAGTTTCCTATATGGCAGATAAATCCATCTATGATTATCTCTGTGCAGTTGTCGTGAGTTTTTGATTTACACAAAAAGCAAATGCACGGGTGACCCTGAGATATGATAGTACCTCTGTCAGGGACAGCATTTGACCTAGAAGTTCGCCATTGTGCTGAGAAATGCTCACAATACTGTCTAAAATTACTGTCTGAACGATGCCTCTCTTTAAGATACTGATCTGACAGATGAAGAATAGTGGTTACGCCTAAAGTCCTTCTTAGAATATCAGTTGAAATCAACTCCGCATTGAATTTGCTCCCATATTTTCGCGCGCCGAATTTCTTCATCCTATACATGAGTCTATTGATTTGCTCGGCAGACATGTCCTTGAAAAGACTCATAAGGTCCTTTCCTACGTCAACGTTCACTACAAGAACGTATTGATATTGCCACTCTGCGGTTTCGCTGAAAGACTGCAATGCAACAAATTCGAGCATAGCTTTGAGAAACTCTTCTGATCCTTGCTTAAGAGCATATTCTGGTGTACTTGAGCTTTTGCACTCGATATATATATGTGTAAGGCTATCACTAGTTGCTACCAAGTCAACAGAGACATCAAATCCAATTCTTGTCAAGTTAGATACAAATGGTGGTGGGTTGACATTAAATGCGAAGGAAGTGAGATCAAGTGATTTTCCATCAAATTCTTGACGTTGAGTTTTAAGTTCGGCAGTCACAAGTATCTCGTATCTTAATCCTTTCTTAGGTTCTTGAGCAGGCACATTCTCACCTCACAGAAACCATCGTGGAAGGTTTTTTCCACCAGATTTTGTTTGGACAAAATACTTGAGGTAAACTGGATTCGGGTCACCAACTTTGCGCAAGAAACGACTAATCATATTGGAAAAGTGGGTTGAGACCGGCAGTCTTACTGCCCTCTGGGAACCTGTCTGCATCTTTGTCAAAGCGAAAATATGGTACAAAAGTCGAAGCTTTTTCTGAACGTCATAAGTACCGTGCAACGTTATGAGTATTGGGTTTGGCCAACCTAGTATGTTAGGATCCCATTTGCGGAACGGAGTTGTCATCATCAAGAAATCATTTCGAGATAAAGGAAGAACTGTGCCCGCTTTCAATCCAAGTTCAGATCCAAAGTAATAGGGATTTGCGACTCTTGGTATCGCGCTGGTCCTTATCGATATTGGAATTGTTTCCACACCATATTTACTGGAAAGATTATCAAGTGAGCTAAGCTCTTTTGTCGTGAACCATCCACCTTTATGAACGATAACTGTTGTTGTATCTGTTGGGATTTTCTCAAAAATCTTATCGCCATACTGCTCGAACAGCGAGACTTCATCTCGCAACTTATATGCGTACTGGTGGCTCACATAAGCACCTCTATTATCAAAAATTACTAGAGGGGCAGTCAACGGGATTGTCTTAACTCCCATCATGTCTTTGGGAATTACACGTGCAACATCATACCCAATTGTCAAAGAATTCGGAATCAGATTGCTAGCTACACTTTCAGCTAAAGCAGTAAGAACTCCTCCGGCTTTCGCAAGGATGTTTAGAGAGATACCGAAGAGTGTGTAGTTACTTTTTGATTTGCCTTCAAGAGTACTGTTTCGACCCAATGTAACTTTTTGCTCATCAGTGATGACTTGGACTGGGATGCCCCGTAACATTATTCTAGTTTTGACTTCAGTGTAAATTTTCCCTGTTTTTTCTGGTGATTCCAGATGTCTAGGTATTACTACAATTGCGCAATGATACCCTCGTTCTGGCAATGAATCAACACGGTCTGCGAAATCGGGGCTCAAGAAATCCTCTACAATCTCTTCTGTAAAAGATAGTTCAACTCCAAAAGTATCCTTGAAACCCCGATATCCTGTCCGAGAAGATGTTAGAGCTTCCTTCAGTTTTTCCCATCCACTCCATAGAGGGGCATGCACGAAGACTATCAGATTCATCTTATCTGGAACATCTAGAGGCTTAAGTTCCTCATGCAACAGAAGATCATTTACCGTGGCCTGATAGGTCTCTACTCCTTGGATTATTTCAGTCGAGATGCCGTTACGGATCATTGTTATAGAAGGAGGACCAAAAATACGACCTATATCAAAGGAGTCAATGCCAGAGAACGCCGAAGGTTCAAGAATTTGCGGATCGTAAAATAACTTGGTAGGTACAGACTCTATTTCAACTCTATGTTTTAGTATTTCTAAGGATGAGAAGCGTTTTGCCCATTCTTGGGCTTCAGTCATTCTCTTACGGCCTTGAGCTTTCAAAATTCCAGTTAATTGGGAGTAGTAGTTCTCGTCAATATAGGAAATGTTAGAAAATGTCAAGGAAGGATAAGCCCAGCTGCTGGGATAGTAATTGACATCACGGGAATATGAAGATGCCGTCTTGACTAAGAGGATTTTGTCATCGTCAATAGTGTAATCTGGAAACATTGCATTAGCAAAATCCAAGAATGAGCGCCCATAATAGGGTGGTTCATTGATCGGATCTGAAATCGTTTTAGAAAGAACTTCAATCAGTTTTTGGCTACCCTGACTAGGAATGTGGACGTAGGGAAATTGTTCAAGAACTTTACCATTTGTCCATCCTTCTTTTATCATCTCCCAGATAGACTTATTGTACGACATTTTGCATTTTGGAAGTATCTGAACTAGCAAATCACTTCCGAATATTCTAAATTGAAATGCAAAACCTGTATGCACTTGCAACGGTTGTAACAGTCCGGTTCGTTTATTCTCCTCACTAATCTGTGTTGAAAGATCGCTACTAACATCATAAACAGTCCATCCTTCACACTTCAAAGGCGGAACCACTTTGGATTGTATGCCTTTTGCCAAAAAGGTTCTTGCAATTGGAAAAATGTCTCCGACTGAATCCTTAAAAGTGATTTTTTCCGAAGAGCTAAGATAGATCGACAGCTCTCTGTCCCTGTAATGATAGGGATAGTAGGTATCCGATTTCGGTTCGCTGAGAGCTATAATCTTAAGTTCCCCATCGATTTCTTGTATGACCGCCTGAGTTCCCTCCAGTTCTAGCAACTTAAGGATATGTAACAGGGCTTGCCAATCGTTCGAGAATAGAGCTGATGCTTTTGGTGGAAAATAGGGGGAGCATACGCATGTTTCAACCTGATTTAGCGCTTCTTTGAGCTGACCAAAGTTAACCCTGAACAATTCCGCATTAAGATAAGGTCTTTGCTCCATTATATGCTCCCTCTAACTACAAATCCTCGAAGGCAATTCAAGTCAACAATTTCTCCAGAACTTAGGAAGAGGAAGCTACCTCGATAACCAGAGATTAAACCACTCGTATGTTTGAAAAGAGATTTGGGCTCCAAACCGAAATCCAGATCAGATCCAAACGGTTTAACATAATTGCCGAGCAACTTACATATTTTACATTCTGCCTGTGATAAATCTATACAAATCCCGTCAATTTGCGTATGAATCTCCGAAATCTTTGAACGTAAAACACCCAGTAATCTTTCATCCGTTCTGTCCCAGTTTTTGAGGAAGCCATGCACGATTTCTTCCTTAGGCGGAGCTCGACGGCATACATTCTCAATCCCATAACTACTCAAATCTGACGCGCTGTTTGTAAGGTAATCTTTGACAGTCTTTTCTAAGGTATAGGCAGCCATTATACCTTCTAATGGATAAATAACTAAGGCATCACCAGCGCCTTGCTCCAACAGTCTCCCCACCACATTAGATAGAATTGCAGTTCCAACTTTCAAGTCCTTTCCCAATCTAATAACATATAAGGCATACAACCCACAACAAACATTCCCAGCGAATTCTGTATTACCACACTTCACTTCATAACCATTACATAGTGGTTTACGATAAAGACAAATAGAATACTCTGACAGTTTTCGGCACTTATTACATTGTTCATCAGAGGAGCCAACCAATGGAAGACCGAACGGATTTGCATCAGTACTGTAATGGCAAGGTAAGGTTAATTGGCCAGTCTGGCTCCCTCTACAAAACTTAGCGAGTGGAGTGAACGAAATGTTTGTGCCCTTCGCCAGATACATGTGCTGAACATAAGGGGGCTCGGGTTTTCTGATAATAAGCGCAGGTGGACCGACGACCCCATTATTGTATTCATCAAGCGGAGGGCTATCCCATCTGATCTTAATTATTTGCACATGTGCCAATGGCTCTTGTTGTATCCTGGAAGTAATGTATTCCCTGCCTAGTGAGCGTCTTCTTTCGTATTCTAAGCGAGACAATATCTTGGCTATTTCGAAAAGGCGATCAGTTCCTTTTTCTATTATTTTGTAATTAGGCGAAAACTTATAGAGATGATCCAAAAAATCACTGTCAAAAGGCATGACACGCCATCGCTTGCTGAGAGTGTCGTAGGATCCAAATGCTCTTATGGTTATCGATTCTATGCGACCTGCAATGACTCTGAGGTGAACAGACCTAAGTATGTTAAGAATTTTGACATATTGCTCCTCAAGATCTTTTACCGACCAACCATGTTTCAGCGGCACCACAAGGTGATAAGTAAGGTATTGAGAGATGTTGTCAAATGTGTCTTGAAGCCAATATAAACTGTCTTTTCGATGCATCAGTGTTTGTTTTTTTGGAAGGTCCCTCTTTTCAAGCTCCAGAAAATCATCTTCACATGCAATGACTCCAGAAACGAACGGAAGAATAGAATATGTCCTTTGAATATTGGAATAGGCAAGTGCAATTCGGTATTCCTCAGACATAGCATCTTGCGTCCTTAAATGGCGTAAATACATTCCTAATTTCATATTAATACTCGGCACGTATATAACGGCAACGTTATTAATTGAGACGAGAGTCTATCGAGATGGTAGCGGCGGGTTGTTCATTGTTTATTATATGATCAATCCAATTGAGGTTACCTGTCAAGTCTTGAGTATTGACCATGCACGTGAAAGCCAAGAGCTTACCAAAATTGGCACACAAGAAACTATCAGTTACAACCAACGGAAATGCATTCATCAGGTCTGTTATAAGCGTGTTGCAAGAAATTGCTGGATTTCCGTCTGTTTCGATTCCAGCTTGTAGAGTTTCAATAGCAGCTTTTCTATCTCAGCAATCTTTGAGTCCTCTCCACAGGTGACCATCTTCGCGAGCGTCACAATTTCCTTTACGTCTTCAAAGCATGACTTGTCAGGGATTCTTACTGGAATGTGATTGAGGAACTCTTCTCGAACCTGATAGAAGTTTCCTTGCCAGAAGTCTGCTGTAGACTTCAACAGAAATTTCACGATGGAAGAGTTGAGAAGGGATAAGAGGTAGTAGGTGACAGTCTCAAGGGCTTCTTGTTGGTTCATTCCGAGAGACATCAGGTGCTCTGCAATAGCATTCTTTCGTCTTGGAATTATGGCAATGCATCCATCTGTCGGCAACACACCGATCATGTCCAGTGAAAACTCTACCTCCTTCGTCATCCTGCGCGTCACTATTTTTGGCGCTTTACAGAGCAAGTTACCATCTCTGGGTCTGTGATATTCATACCAATTCTTGCCAAAATCCGAGAGGGTCTTCTTCTCAAAGATGCGCTGAGACAATCTGGCAAAATGTGACACCAAATATCTTGCGGTCTTCGGATACGCAATTTCGCCACTGACTATGCGCTTGTCTATTTCCGATTTAGCTCTTTCTAGGCTGAGATTAAGGTCGAGCTTGCCAAAATTGATCACCTTCCCAGCTTCCTCATAGGGATAGATCAGCCATTTACCGACGTTTTTGATAGCCCAAGTGCTAATATCATCAGCTTCAATCGCAGGGCGAAGGCACTCGGCTTCCAATACCTTTGCCACGTCACTGCTAACGAGATATATGTCTAAGCAACCACCGCCTGGTGTGACGCCTTGCGCCAACTCGCAAACTCTAGCAACAGAGATGCAATTTCTTGTCTCGTATATGGTCTTTTTTACTAAATTCTCTCTTGGAGAAGTCAAACTCCATGGTAGTTCCGGATCTCCTTTCAAGACATCCTGAGACAACCAGTAAACACGAACGTACTCTGACTCATATTCACCTTGAGATAGAGAGTCAAGTGCCTGCCGGATGACATCAGCTAACTCATCAATTTTAAGTCGTTTAGCTTTTTCTTTCGTCTCGAGAAAAACAAACCTCTCTTTTTTCGGTTTTGATATTTTGTAAACCGATACTGCTGGGTAGTTGGTCCTTCCTGGAAACAGTGTTTTTCCGACATGACCCAGATCCATCAGGTACAGGGCTCTACAGTGCTTCTTTATGACTCCACGTACACCTCTTGCATATTTCCTCCTGAAGTATCTGTTCTGAGTGACTAATCCAATGACTCCGCCGTCTTCTAGCCATTTGATTCCTCGTTCCAAGAAAAGAACGTAGATATCGTATTTGTCTGTGGAACTATCATACTTGTTTTTATAGACTTGTTTAATTGCTTCGTCAAAGAGAGGACTAAGCGCTCCTCTTAAAACACCGCTCCAAGGAGGGTTACCGACTACAAATTGGAATTTCGTCTCCTTTATCTTGTTAGCTTTAGCCTTGTCTTGAACAACAAGTTGTGCACGCGAATTTGCGCGTACAAATGGTGTAAGAGTAAGTTGGATTCGTTCATCTGAAGGCCGCAAGGAGTCGTCACAGCCAAAATTCAATTCTTCTATTCTTCGTTGCGGATCTATTTGCTTGGATGTGAGGAGGAGGTCAACCGAAAGAAAAAGAAAGTTCATTTCTGTCAGAAAACACGCAAATGGATGTATATCTATTCCATGGATGTTCTGAAGGATCCTTTGCAGGATGCGCCAAGACTTCTCGCGGTCATCTGTTATGGACGACAATTCGTGATGACATTCCGCATCGGTTTCCAGATGCTGTCTCAGTCGTCTAGCGGCTTCTACTGCGAATGTTCCACTTCCACAAGCCGGGTCAAGAATCTTTGCATTGCACAGGTTCTGGGTGTCAGGCTTATAGCCAACCAAATCAAGTATCATTGTCACTATTTCATCAGGCGTATAGAAACCGCCCAGTCTACTGCGTTCTTTTGGAGGGAGGTAGTTTTGGTAAACGTCTTTCCAAATATCACGCTCTATCGCTTTCATGTTGAAACGGTTTAGTATTCTTAGGACCCTTGAAAGAGACAAATTGATTGAACGTTGGTAACGTCTCAGAGCTATCTTGTCGGGTTCATTTAGAGTTTTTTGTACGTCATCAGGAATGCGCCACCAGTCAAAAAGTCCATGGGCATATAAGTGAGAATAGAAAACACGCGCCATCAAACTATCAGCTTGGTCAATAAGATCTTGGAACGCTCTAATTGTTTCTCCTACCTGCAATTGACCATGCTGCATCTCTTCTACGTATCTGTCCAAGCTCTGACCTGAAAGCCTTCTTGCTACTAGACCCTTATCTTCCGAGACACGTTGTAACAGTATCCTACTCAAGACTACGTGGGCGGTTTGCCTAGAGAAAACTTCAACATGTTCTGTCCTTATAAGAGCAAATACTTGCTCCCTTATAGCAGCCTCGACTCCGTATTCATCGACAATCCCAACACTAACCAGCGAATTCAGCACATCCTCATCGATTTCAACTCCCAGATTCTTCTTCAACTCATTGGCGTGTCTTCGGATCACAGCATCGCTCAAGCGGTTTTCTTGTCTGAGTTTAAGAAGTCGTTGTACTGTTCCATTAAGGGCTTCCATCATAAGAATTGGAGGAACTTTGCCTGAATAGGTGCTCCAGTCACTTAGTGGTTCATCAATAGTGAAGAAATTACCGTCTGTGCCTCCTATCTTCATTCTCGTGTGGTACAACATATCCAAAAATGGTTCAAAAATCCCTGCCAAGACATCTACAGCCTGCTTGAGCTGTTTACTAAACAGGTTTATTGAATTTCGGTCGCTCATAGTGGGTGTAATACTACCGTAGTATGATGCAAAAGGTTTTTCAAGATTGCCTAGATATCGGGAATATCTGAACTGATTGAACACATCCGAAATCAGTTTGACCGACGGGTCAGACAGTCCTTGTTTTTTCATTTCAGTGCGAAGGTCGTCCAAGTTCAGGGAAAACTGTTGTGCGACTTTTGATATTCCTCTCTCCAAGTAACATCTGTAAACGACAAACTTGTGTCCATTTGTGATTATTCCATACTCACAGGTTCCTATGCTCTGTAGCTTGCGTTCGAATTTTGAGATTTCCTCTTCTGCAATGTTGATAGTGTTAGGGGTTTTTGTTTCAATGTAGAGTACCAAGTAGTTTATGATGTCATAGGCATAAAGGTCCAGCATCTCCCCATATATCAGCTTGTTTGGAAGCCATCGCAATTCTCTGGCGAATAAAGTGTCCTTTAGATACGTTCTTAGCACTCTTTCATTACCTTCTCCTTTTGGTGCCTGATACTTTGCTATCTCAGCAAGCATCTCATCGAATGTTTTTACAATTGCTTCAGCAAACGTGCGGGTCTGGCTTACTATCAGAATTGGGCCTCCAATTGAAGAAAATGGTGGATAAAGTATTTAAATTCTGAACGAAAGATCCCGCAGTGATGTTAACGTCTATGGGACCCTGCGTCACTTGCCCGAAGATAGCGCACTAACAAGGCAATAAGCACCCAACAAGACATTATTAGTATTCATGGTGTAATCGGCACAGATTGACCTTAAAATCCTAATTAAGCCATCGAACATTACTATTTCAGCGAAACAAGAACAAACAATTACCGTTTCCTCTTATCCAAGACAATCTTATGCAAGGACTCTATGCGTTCTAACTTATAGGTAGGCAGCCGATCCAACGCAAGTACTGGATACCCCAAAAGTTGGTTAGCCTTTCGAGCCAGTGAATCAAAGTCTGGTGAGAAAATCAAAGTTCTATATGGATAACAGATGCCACCTTTCTTGATTATTCCATTCCAGATAGTACTCTTATCCACGTATCTGGCAATTATGAAAGGTACAATATTCAGTTGCAGAGCCAACTCAACCTTCGAAATCACCTCGTTTCTAGTATTAGCTTCAAATCTTATCCAGTTTTTCACGTCAGCCCCATAAGTAACTTTGTCACGCTCCAGAATGAAATCGAGGTTAGGTGGCTCTTTTCCTGGTATAGCAGTCACTTTCCGTCCTTTATACTCTGATGCATCCCTATCGATAATTTCAAATTCCAATGATGCGAACGCCCTTTCAAATAGGTCTTCAGCAAAATATGTAGCAGGCGCATGACCAGTGAGCATGGCGTTCACTTCCTTCGAGACCCCTCTCTTTTCGCGCATTTCGCCTACAACTTCATCATAGTTAAAGTCTGGAAGCGAATAGAAATTCTTTGTTTCTATCCTCCCTCTTCTACCAGGCAGACCCTGCTTCACGACTCGACCCATCTCAACTAATAATTTAAGCGCGCGGCCAGTCACCCATGGAAAAAACCTGTCTTCTAATCTCACTTTCACTTCTCGCTCAGTTACCACTTTTTGCGTAGCGACTATCTCTTCAATTAAGTCTAAAGCGTTTTCAGTGTATTCATCTTGCTCAGGCTCAGGTTCGTCGTAGTAATCATAATCAAAATATTCGCCCATCCCTGTACCCAGCCTGACGCAGCACTACAATTATTAGTACAGATAAAATTAAAGATTTAAAATTAACGTACATGTTGACCAAAAGGTGCAATATGGTAGCACCTTCGCTCTCACTGTGTAATAGTAATAGTGAAAAGAATACAAACATGGTCTTGGTTTGACAGCTTAAGCTACGCTTAAACCCCCCCACTGAATCGCAATTGAAGGTTTAAAACTGTCAACCTCTAGGAATCTCACGTTATAGTTTCAGAGCATCTATGATTTGCTGTCTGGGATAAAACTTTACCCCAACCCCAACTTCACGTACCAAATGATTTCAAAAGAGGTAACTGAAGGCGTATACACGATTCAAGCAATAGTAGTAAGCAGAAGCGATAATAGGATAGTATTATCAGATTCGAGTGTACATCGCTTGCTATCACGAGTGAAGTTTTCTTTTTTTTCAAGATATATAGCTGTGATTCTGAAAACTAAAATATGGAATTAGCAAAAAACACTATTTTGGGGGGATTGTTAGGGTTTGCCAACAGACTCGAAACGTAGCGGAGACATTCCAACGGAATTCAAGTATCACCCCTGTTATGGTTCTCAGCCATCGCCAAGTCCAGATGGCGTACTATTAGCAAAGCTTTTCGGTAGAGTAGACCCAAAGCAAGGGGTTCATCGACTCGCCCAATTAAGGCTCTGGACCTTAGGAAAGAAACTCGGTTTTTTTCAGTGATTGAATATGGCATCCCGGATTTGACAAGAGAAGGGCGAAGAAGCTATGTTGATGTAGTGTGGAAATCAAGGAAACGAATCGAATTTGCTTTTGAGATTCGTAGGAAAATACATAACTTGGACTTGGTTACCACCGTAAAAGACACAAACAAACTGAAAAATCTTCTAGCACGGAAAAAGTTTGTTGTGAACGTTTCGGAGTCAACGGGAAAAGCATATTTCTGCGAAATTCCCACGAATCGACCAATCCAATTTCAGAATGCATTCCACAAATGAAATTTGGCCCTTCGTACAAAAATATGGAACAAAAGAAAACCTGCACCGTTGCTGAAATTAGACTAAGTGACGCAAGAGCATATAAAAAGTGGACGGCTGCTGAGGATTTGGAACTTTCGAACAACTATAAAAAGGGGTTCTCCATAATCCAACTTGCGGAGAAGCATAAAAGGAGAACTGGAGCTATCCGCTCAAGACTCAGAAAGCTCGGTTTAATACAATAAGAGAGATATTTCTCGTACACTCTGTTTTGGATAAAACTTTACCTCCAAACCCAAAAACAAAAACAGTCTTTGCAGAAATTAATTTGTCTTCGTTTTCGCCGTTTGACAATTCCTTGGAGTAGAATAATTACTAGATGTATAAGTATTCTGCACTAAGCATATTAGAAAGATTGGAAAATAATTGAGTTAGTAGACTCTGTTGGTTTTGTTTATGTTTTCTACCACAGAAAAGAATTCTTCGACTAAATTGTCGAATGTTTGTGGAGATATTTCTGGAAACATCGCATAATTGATTTTCGATTTATAAAAACTTTCCCAGTGGTAAAACTCTGTTGGGTCACCATATTTTTGTGTTATGTAGTTCCATAGTTCAGTTTTAGGATAGGGTACATAGACCTGAAGAATGGCTTCATAAGGTTTTATTCGCTCCACGAGGCTGATTGACTTTGTGAGGTCTTCTTCACGCTCACTGGGAATTCCAAACATGAAGAAGGCTTTCACTTTTATGCCGAAATCAGTGATCAACTTACATTTCCTGATTATGCGATCAACAGTTGTCTTTTTGCCTAATAAGCTCAGTATTCTGTCGCTACCGGATTCGATTCCTATGTGGATTGAGTCGCACCCAGCCTGTTTCATAAGTCTCAAATTCTCTGAATTGATGATCTTTTCATGAGTCATACATGACCATCTAATTTCAATCTCCTCCTTTTTGATGATTGCAGAAAAGTCTTTCAGGAACTTCCTATTCACGCCAAAACTGTCATCATTAAAATAGAACTTGGATATCCCGTATTTGTCCATGTTGAGTTTTATTTCATCAAAGACGTTCTTTGCGGTTCTGAACCTCGTCTTTCTTCTATAAATATTCATATAACAAAATGTACATCTAAAAAGGCAGCCTCTTGACGTTGATATCATGGCCTTTTTCATTTTTTTGCGTACTTGACTATTGAAGTCAAACATATCACAAATCTCAGGAAACGGTAAGAAATCAAGTCTGCCTGCATAAACTGCAAAATCCTCACTCATTGTCAACTTGCTTCCTTCTTTACGAACGAAACCGCCAATATCAGTAGACGGTGATTTGCCCGCGGAAATTTGGTTCACCAACCTCAAGAAGCTGGTTTCGGCTTCGCCTACCACAGCGTAATCCCAGTTGTCAACATGAGAAAGCGATTGGATGTCAACTGTTGTATGAGGACCCCCCAGAATGACAGGAACAGTTTGAGAGAATTCTTTGCACAGACTGGTGATTTTGCCAATTAGAGGCATTGTTTCTGTGAGAATGCTTATGCCGATAATTTTCGGGTTTGTACATTTTAGTACGTCTTTGAGTTCATTCCAGATAGGATTGGAATCGCTATGTGCGTTGGTTACTATCTTCTCTGACTCATAGAACTTTTCACGATAAGGTATCACTTTTTCTTCTAGTCTGGTTTCTGCATCGGCATTGTAAACTACCGTAGAAACACCGCCGGCTTTCAAGTAAGATGACAGATATCCTAGACCTAGTGGATACCATACTCTCTGTTCACCAATTAACCTGAAGTATGGAGGATAGACCAACAGAACCGGTCCTTTAGAAGCAGCCTGCAAAGAATCAATCTCTCGCTCTTTTTCTGATGGTTCTCTTCAACTCTGACATGAAGATGGCGAAACCCATTTTCCTTCGGGTGTTAAGCCAATCCAGAAATCTTCTGCCAAAAGGTAGCGCTGATAGGATAGGATGAATATACACAGATATCACAGCGTAGAATGCCTCTTCACTAACACTTTTTCCAAGGCTTTTAAGATCAGTCTTTGGAAAGAAATCCCAGATGCTATCTGTGAATTCGATGCCCGCTTTCTCTAGTTCTTTGCCATCCAACTTGAAATCAAACGCGCATATCTCCTCTATTTTTCGTCTCAGAGGTTTGCCAAGATTCTGGAGTCTCACAATGTCTTGGGCGGTCAAGCCGGTCAAGTCTGGAATGTGAAGAAAATCTTTCAAAACTTTTTCGATCATCTTTCCTTCTGCTGTCGCATACTTGAATTTTTGAGGTCGCTCAGGCCAAATAGTCTTGTACTCAGGACCTACAATAACCCTGTCTGATTCTAGTAAGTCTGCTACGGCCAAGGACCAGTATTCCTTTCTCGCTGATATGATTTTGGATGTGGTTTCTATTCCTCCTTTTTCTTCACCGATTGGCTTGAAAGAATATGATATTGTAGGAAGGAGTTCTCTTTCCGTAAGAAAGGTTTCATTTATTTTTTCGGCTATTTTCCTATATTCCTGCATTTCGATGATCTTCACTCCCGCTCTTTTTTGATGTGGATATCCCCAGAGTTTCACTTTGCCACTGGCCTCAAGTTCTCTCAGCAATCCACTTATTCTTTCTTTGTTTTCTCTAGGCAACCTGTCCGAAGGTCTTGCAGCACAATTCATCCATACAAAATCTGAAAAGCAGACTATGGATTGGATTATTTGGTTCATGCCATGTCGATCTATTTCCAAATCACTGTTATAGAAGATTGAGCGTGTAGCCTTACTCGTGTTCAAACACTTCCTTTGCCATCGAATAATCATAGTCATAAATATGATAGCTAATTGCATGATGGATATATTCTCCGCATTCTATGTTCAAGTCATCAGCAATTCTCTTTTGGAGACTCGAAATCAATATCATATCTGGTAGTGCAGAAAGCCAAGCATCGTTACTTCGTAGAAGCGCAGTAACGAGAAGTCTGTTCCCCCTAATCATAGCTTGTAGCAGACATATACAAGGAGGATATTTAGAGTTGAGATCCTCTTCAGGTGCCCATAACGAAATAACAGCACGTCGAGTGAACCAGTTTTTTCTTAGTTTGCCGATTACGACTTCAATTTGATTCACTTTCTTACTTCCTCTTTCAACAATCCTCGAGTATGGCGTTTCCAAGGTTGCATATTTGGTGAAGTAGGTCTTGGTATATTGGTCTCTAAATTGATCTGGAAGGCAATATTTTTTGGATAGGACAGGTTGTTTGAGAGGGTATCTAACGTGCATGATCATGTTGGTTATCTCTTTTGCCATTGTTCCTTTTTCCGTAGGAACAAAATCGGAAGAACTGTTCAGCAATTCAATAATACTCTTCTCCCATGCGTCAGCCATAGTTTCCCCATAGACTTCCAATGCCTTTCACCGCCGGCTTCGTTCCTGAATTACCTCCATCTTCTTATAGTATTCAATTGCCTCTTGGAACAGCTTTGAATCTTTGACAGCCTTGGGAGACGCTAGAAAACCATTTACCCACGCAACTGCTTCAGGAAGGTTTCCTACTACAACATCAGAAAGCCCCACGACCATAGGATGGATCCAGTTATGCAATTCCTCTCCGTATACCTGTAATTTGGATTTACGATAATGCGATTCACATGGACAGATTGAGATCACAGGAATCCTGAAGAATTTTGCAATGGTCATTTCGCATCCTACTCCTATTCCTCGTCCTTCTCGCAAGTCTGCCATGAGGAAATCTGAACTGGTGACCAAGTAAAGATCTGCGCCAAAATTCGAAAAAGGGTCACTTCTCCTTATATCTGCTGTTGCTGGGTTTAGCAACTCCACCGTGTAATCCTTAATGTTATTTTTGATGAATTTCTCATCGCTTTCTGTCCAATATGATTGATTAACATCTTTCTCTCCTTTCTTTATGCTACCTGACAAGTAAATTCGAATGGATTTCATAGGCTCTCAATAATCTCTAGCTCTCACGAATCTTAAAGATTTTGTCCAGACACACAATGATGAGAAGGAAGATATAATAGTTTTTTGTATGATCCAAAGAGTAAGGGGGACTCATGTACCATGCTCTTGATATAAACCTAAATGGAATTTGAAGTCATTGTTTAGAAAAAGATTAGACGCGCGCAAAACGAAATGGAGTAGCAATACGCCCAACAAAGCGTAATGCCGAGTTGAAAACCTGAAAGCATAATAAATAGAAGTTGTCTTTGAATCGATTGTCGGTTGATAATGTTCGTTCCGCTTGAGAAAAAGGTTGACGAGCTTGTTAGAAGGATTCCTGAGCTTATCAGGAACTTCGATTATAGAAAAGGCCCGGATCTCTATTTCTATAAAAAGGTCTTGGAGATGCGAAGAAGCAAACACCTCGGCGAATTGTTAGGCGAGTCTGATAGATACTTAGAGTTGATTTATGCTACTCTGGTTGCATGGGATATGAATAGTCGCGGGGCTAAAATGAAATATTTCGATGAGTTCAAATCAACTATTTTGGACAATAGAGAGCGTTTTATGCAACTATTGCCCTACAGGTTAGAAGCAATGTCAAGTGGAGCCTTCGGAGAAGCAAAAATGCTCTGTGGCGAAATATACGACAATATGCATCTCATGATATCTGAAGGAAGACTAGTTTCAAACTCAAAGGTCATGCATTTCATTTTGCCTGACCTAGTTATGCCCATGGATAGACAGAATACACTCAAATTCTTTTTCGGACACACCAATGAATCGAAGAACAACTTCATGAAAATTCTAAATTGCTCCTTTGAAATAACCAAAAGAATAGACCTCAGTCAATTTCTCGACGATCAGTGGAACCAAAGCATACCAAAGATCATCGACAATGCAATAATCAGTAGCGAGAGCCCAAAGTACAACAGATCAAGCTGAAAGCATTTCGCAAGATCTGAAGATTAGGGCTTGACAGTTTTAAACGTAAGTATAAACCTAACCCCCGCACTATATTTTCATGAAGCAAGCATGATTCATGCATTACCAATATCATGCAACTTTAGTGCAGTCAATTATAAGTTAAAATTTTGACTGAAAACTGATTTATTTAATGTGCATGTACTCAGCATCACATTCGTTTTTCAGGTTGCACAGCTCATCAAGATTCTCCATGATACAAGAATCTTTCTCTTGCGTAATAATAGATTGAAATGCTTGAGGTTAAGGACTCAACAGCAGAGTGTATCTTGAATACACTAAGGTCGTTACTTTCGAGGGGTAGATCAAATGGTTTCTCTCCTCTCTGAATTCTATGCAATATCTCATCGCAACATTGGATTCCTTCTTCGATTTTTGACTTTGCCATCAGAATCACGATATCACAGCCACGGCTTCCGAATAGACTGTCCAATTCAAGAGTCAAAGCCAAGTATGATCTGGTCTTTTCAAGACCTCTAGCTAGCATTTTGATTTCATCCTCACTCAGATCACCTTCAAGAACATTAACAGTCCATGGGTAAGTTTGAATTAGCTCATGATAGTAGTAATGCATTATGGAAAACGCTCTCATCCGCGCTGGTTCCATGGAATACCATCGAAGACCGAAAAAACCATGATTCCTTTCTTCGGAAAATCTGTTGCTTAAAGGAATGCGAACTGTCACATATTTTTGATGTCTCCATTTTGGATTTTTAACTTCCAAATTGCTTTCTATTTCATCTCTTAGAGGAAGCCAATATGCTTCCTTTTTCATGATATCAACTACGGCAAGCAAAAGAGGAAAATCACAGCGAAGAGAATATTCAAGAAGTTTAGTATCTGTTTCGAAAGCAACATATTCGCATCTTAGGTCTACCGATTTCGTGCCTTTCAATTGAAACCAGAGTCTTTTTCCAGTGACAACGTTATCATCCACTATCTCCACTTCCATGTCAACACCATAATCACTGGGTAAATCTCTGCAAATCCATTCGGATGGAAGAAGAGAACGACAGATGGCTTTAGATTGATCCTCGATAATGTGTGATTTCGGTCTCTTCGCCATAAATTATGGTCTGTGACAACCTGCTTATAAGTTGCACTCACGCCGTGTAGGTCGGTAAATCGCTAAAATAAAAAACAGTTTGTCTATGAATTGTTGGTAACACCCCTTTTCATAGTGCAGTGTAGTTACTCACCGGACCACTCCGTGTTTTTCATGTCTCTTTCCGAATGTACTCCTAAGGTGTTCTTGAACTAACCTTAACATGAGCAAAAACAAGCAGGTCGTAATTTTCCTTATGCGTTCTATCTCGGATTTCGCCCCTGAAAATTTCCATTTGATTAGTTAGTTGGTTGGGGTAAAGTTTTATGTTGTTGGATTAAAATTTAATCTTCATAGAATCCCTTTCTCATGCGCATATTCATAGAGTTCTCTCAAATCCGTAATAGGCATCATGGGTCCGAACTGACCGAACGCCCATTTCCCATAACGGTCGAAGATGTAATAACACAACCAACAACTGATGTCGCCATCGCTCCATAGTATTTCAGCTATGAAGTTGACTTTTTCAGGGAGGTCCGTCTGCTGTCCCCAAACCATCCTTGTGACTTTAAAGTTGGTCGTCTTGCTTGGGTCAGATTTATCTCTCGCCTTGTGTACCTGGTCCTTGCTCAGGTTGAGCGGTCTCCCACGTTTGTCTTGTATGGGAATGGTCCAGTCTTGGCTTAACTCGTCAAAGTAACCCTTGTTCATATTTTCGCCATCCATTTTGATAGTATATTGATTCCTATATTTCAATCAAAATCTGATTCAATAGCACTTACGTCTCTAGTATCAATAATAACTCCACATGTTGGGCACGGAACTTGTTCTTCTTTTGCGGTTCTTCTTTTCCTCCCACGAAAACTCAAGCTTGCACTCACAAGTAGATGATCCGCAGTAATCGCATTGATATCGTTTGGTTTTTTTATTTCGGTAATTGACCCATAAGATCCGCTCCAGTCCAACAAGATCAGTAAGCTGTTCGTTGCTTTGAGAGGGCAAAAAGTATGACACTAATCTGTTTCCGTATTTGTCAAAGCTTCTGGCTTGATCTTGAACCTTCAATGTCAAAGAGCACAACCATGCAAAAACCTCAGCTACCTCATCACACAAAGCATAGTGCTTATCTTCCAGTGTACTATCTTTGGTCTTGTCGGTATATATATCGATCACAGCACGTCCCATTTCACCTGCCTCTTCTAAGATGTGGAACCCAATGCTTTCCAAGGTACTAAGCGCAGTATTGGACTCATAAATGCGGTGAAACATCGCTTCCATTTCTTTAAGACTTTTTGGAATTTCATCAAGGTGTTCCTGCGCATAATTCCTTAGCTCTTTGTCAGATGCCTGTTTCAATTCCTCATATTTTTCTCCAATTGTTCTTTTTTCAACCTTTGGGTAATCTGCCAGGCAATATTTACATTTTCCTTTCAAATCCTTCAGAGCGTTTCCGATTGGTTTTTGACCACCACTCGAAATGAAGACTTTTTGAGCGCAATGCGGACAGATGTTCGGATACTTATGCCAAATCATGCGCGAGAACTCAATGGGTATATTGAACCGACTTTCCAAACCAGTTTTGTCATCACGCAACTTCGCAACAAATCCAAACAACCAGTTTGCGGTTCCCGCGGTTTCTTTAAGGATAAGGTCTGCATCATCTCTCCGGATTGCCTCCCCCAGCTTAGTTGCATGATCAAGTACGTGTAGCGCATAGTCAACAACTGTTCTCCGAGGATGGATCCTTATCCATACACCTCTCACAATATTTACATAGTCGTCGACGCCAAGAACCCCAAGACTATCAATAGTTTCATTCATTAAGCGAGATACCTCCGACTTCATGGAAATGCCTCAATTTACTTTTTAGTTCATCAAGACTTTTAGCCTTCCGAGATTCAGGCAAACTTAGCCACATTCCCTCTACAACTTTGCCGAGGTAACTTTGTCTATCACTTCTGAATGCAAAGATTGGTTTGCCAAGAGCATATGCAACACCAAGCTCGAAAATTACCCCTTCCCCGGGCGCATCTAGAATAGATAGCATTATGTCACATTTTTTCACTAACTCGAAATTCTGTCTAAGTACTTCTATTGAATCTGTATTTCGCCCCGGTGGTAAAATGTCCTGGGGCATGATACAAATGAAACCCTCTTCCTCTAGAATTTTCTTTATCTTACGGTTCAAGGTCTGAGCAGCGATGTGGGAAAGAGGAGAATTTAGAAAGACTTTAAGAGACACGACATCTTTTTCCATCGATCTCACACCTCGTAGCTAATAGCTTCGTTAACAAATACTAATCACATTTCAAATTAGAACCTTTGGGTTTGAATATGCTCGCCAGGAAAAAGTGAGGTTGCGAGAGTCAGTGGTGACATCACCACGCCTCATTGGATTCAAATCCCACCCTCTTTTTGGCATGGCAACCTATGTTTGTTGCAGACTTATTTTGGAACTCACGAAATCGGATTCGAGTTTGATAATAATCCCCCGCACCAATGACGGACTTATTGGCAAATCATATATAATATGTTAGGCAATTTACGAAAAGGACGGGTCTTTACGAGCGGAACTTTACATGACAGGATTATCGATCAGCTTGCTGTGTATATCCAAAAATGTGGCTATGAAAAGTTCTATTTTGGTCATGGAGTGAAAGCGAGCCAAGTTCCTGCCTCCATAGTTCACCCAATCGGTCGAAGAAACATTTCACATGAATATTATCCTGATTGCTGGGCTCAATACCGCGGAAAAGTTGATGTTTATGAAGTCTGGGACACTGAAACTGTGACCTCTGCCATAGAAGACATCGTTTTGTCGGCATTGACCACTGGCATAAAATACAATACCGTAATCTGCACCGAACAAGGAATCGATGTTGCAACGGCAAACAAACTCTGCAAACTCGTTCTGCATTTCATGAAAGACGCAAATGGCAAAAATCTAGTATGTCCGGATTGTTGGAAGGTTTTGAAAATTCCTCAAGGCGTGTGGAATGACAACAAGAAAATATACCGAATACTTTCAAAAGACCCTTGGATGCAGTGCTAGGAGCTGGTACATAGTATCCGTACAAATTCCGAGAATTTAAACCGAGATTCAAAGCACTTAAACCCCTTCAAGCCACGCTTAGCTGAACAATCAAAGCCTCCACTCTGGCGATTATTGCGTCTGCAGCCTCAAAGCCTTCCAGTTTTTCCTTCACGCTCCATACGAGACCCTAAAACCTTTGTAGGGTTAATGCTTTTTAAATAAAGCGATTAAGAAAATAATTTATTTCGATCAGCCAGAGCTTCGAGGTAAGCGGCGTTCTGAGCGTGAATTGAATCTAAAGTTGATCAGAACGCTTGGTACTACGTTAAAAAGCTAATAGAGTTAGAATATCTCAAAACTAAAGGGCTAGAATAAGAGGAAATGGAACGTGCTTCTCAGTGAATTATCTATCATTGTCTACCGTGAGAGTAAATGTAGAAAAGTTGCTTCAGAACTGAATATAAATCGTGGAGATTAGATGAAAGAATATCAACGTTTTTTGGCTTCCGGCTTTAAACCTTTTGATCCCTTGGAGTTAGCGAGGGAAACAGAGAAGATGGTTACTAGACAAGGATCGAATGGGCTTGAAAGGAAATACACCGATTTTTATTCCGTTCCGGTTTACAGAGGAATAGCCACTGGCTATGCTGCAGGTTGTTGTTTACGTTGCATTTATTGCTGGAGCAACTGGTCAAGGGATTTTCCTGAAAGATTCGG